>Ga0315914_1000678_pt1 | contig 45602 bp, 28 predicted proteins | sample MpolenodulesMG_FD_203920 | JGI IMG/M metagenome (GOLD analysis project Ga0315914, IMG submission 203920) | Medicago polymorpha root nodule microbial communities from Los Angeles, California, United States - elongated nodules | ecosystem: Host-associated > Plants > Roots > Nodule | place: USA... | reverse complement strand
ACAGAAGTACAAAGAAGTTTGTTTGAGTTTGAACACTTGATATACAATCAGTGGTGTTCACAATACAAATCAGATACAGACTCTTAAGACTCTAGAATTTCTAAGATGTGAACTTTGATAAGAAATTTTAAGTGAATTTTAGATGCAGAACAATAACAGAGTTTGACACTTTGTGAATTGTTGTATGAGTCTTGTTTTTGTGTGTTTCTGCATATTCAACTAGCAGGTCTTCACTCCTTTATATAGAGATGTGAGAGATACGTTGGAAATTGCCAGCACATTAAAAGAGTCGTTTGAAGCTTGATCAAAATCACCAATGATTTTTTGCATGATATGGTTATTGTCCTATGAAGGATCAATTTCAAATGCATTCCTAGTTGGAAGGAACATTCCTGCAGACGTAGCTGTTATTCTTGTCTTGATTCAGAGACACGAACAAAGTAGTAGAGAAAGTGGTTGTACAGTTCATACAATTGTCCTTTGTCAACGCTTTTGAGAGAACAAGCATCCAATGCTTTCAAATTCTTTCACAAAGACCGTTGCTTCACTCTTTTAGTCTTCTGCAATGCTGGACGAGATTAAATTCATTAACCAGCCTTTGAAGCTTTAAGTCTCTCATCTCCTAATGAACTTTAGCTTCTGGTGATATTGCTTCTGATGAGATGCTTCTGACGAACTAGCTTCTGATGACGTCATCACTTTAGGAGCACTTAACTTCAGGAGCACTTTTCTTCAGATGCTTCAAGCTTTAATCTTGTTGATTCCTTTGCTCTCTTTTGTTCTTTCAGAACCTTATAAGATATCAAAACTTTGTCTATGGTCTTGTACACTTGAACAAATATCAGCATATCCAATTGACAATTTTTTTAATACCTTGTCATCATCAAAACTCTAAGGGTAATGTATGTTAAACATATTTTGTTCCAACAAATAGGGGTGTTCGCGGATTGGATTGGTTCGGTTTTGGGAGGAAAAACCATCCGATCCAATCTTTTCGGTTTTGTTATTTGTTCATCCAATTAGTTTGGTTTTAAAATCAAATCCAATCTAATCCGATCCAAAAAAAAAAAATCGGTTTGGATTGGATTGGTTTTTAGATTTCATTGTTGTATATTTTTTATTTTCTTTTAAGAAAATATATTATTTTATGGCATTTCATAAAAAGGTAAGGTTACGAAAAAGATGAATAAGTAGAAAATAAAAGTAACATAATGCAAATAAAATAGCAGGTTAAAGAAAATAGTTACAAAATCGTAAATTAATAATGTTTCTTAAAAGATTGAAAAAAAAATTGACATTATTAAAGAACAAGTCGAGAAAATAGTTACATAATTGTAAATAAAAGAGACATTTATAAAAATTCATATAATAATATATATACAAGTATAAATATTTCGGTTTGAATTGGATTGGATTGGTTTATACCAAGGGAAGCAAAAACCAATACAATCCATTTAAAATTGCGGTTTTTTTTTCTTTTTTGTTTTTGGTTTGGTTCAGTTTTTGGTTTTTCAGTTCGGTTATTGCGGTTTGCTTTGCTTTGGATTGGATTGAACATGAACACCCCTACTGGATAATGCATTACAACATTTCTCTAGGGGTTGCAAAAAAACTTATATTTTTCATTAAAATAACAATGCATAATATATGCAATGTCGATTTTTCGGTTTTTGGTTTGGTTCAGTTTTTGGTTTATCAGTTCGGTCATTGCGGTTTGCTTTGAATTGGATTGAACATGAACACCCCTACTAGATAATGCATTACAACATTTCTCTAGGGGTTGCAAAAAAGCTTATAGTTTTTATTAAAAGAACAATGCATAATATATTAGGATACTTTGTATCCATTGACGATGATTAGGATACTTTGTATCCATTGACGATGATTAGAATACTTTTGTATTCAGTGACGATGTTTTTGATACGGTTGTATCAAGTGAAGATGATTGGTACCACATGCATATAGAGTCGTGTCTAGAGCATTGCATACATTTGATAATTGGTGAAACGTGTCATATTTGACTATGTGCTTGGTGATTTTGTGCATTGGTAAAACTTGATGATTTATGTACTTGGTGAAATTTGGTGAAGATGTGAAATTGTGCTTGTTGTACCATTATGCTTGTATGCTTGATGTTTAATAGTGATGTGGAATTCATTGTGAATGATTTAATTAAGTGTCTATTCTTTCGCTAAATGAATATGTTGTTTTACTTTCTTTTGATTATATATTATTTAATTTATGGAATATAATCTAACCACCAATGTTCGTTTAGTTGACCGTCTGCCTATTTGTATGAATGGGTAGACGGCTTGTATGATTAATTGCTTTGCCTTTGCTTGTGAGTATGCTTGAGGACTAGCTTTGGAGCTATCTCGTCTCTTTTCTTTGGAGTCTTTGTTTAGGGCTCTGATTAGGGTGTCAGTCGTTTGTCATTTATTTTTCTTGTCTTTATGAGATTATCACTCAATATGTTGAGATTTGAGACTTATATTTGGTGATACATTATAAAACATGTGACATGGCTACTTTGGAGATTTTATTATTTGTTGATGAGATGTTATGATATTATTCTGCTGCGAGTTGTGAAATATTATTTATGCATGTTTTGGATTTATTGAAGATGTAGCATTTAAACTCTTTGTATGGTTGTATTATTTGCGTGATTTATCGCTTTAAGGTTTAGGGTGTTACACTACCACTTGGAAGTGAATTGAACCAATCTTTGGCGCATCCCTTAAATGAGTATCCAAACTGAAGGTGAGAAAAACACTATAAGGGGGGTTGAATTGTGTTGGCTTTTCATGGCTTCTTTTCTGAGTGTTTGAAACATGGTCAGAATTTGAGGTATGCAGATTCTGACTCAAAATCTGAATGCAGCGGATAAATATAAAACACAAAGATAAAAAGATGGATATATATACTCCCTCCGTCTCGAATTAACTGAGGCAAAAACTCATTTCACACATATTAAGAAAAATGTATAAATGAATGAGAGAGAAAAATAGTTCTAAGTGCATTTGTTACGTATTGGTGCATTCTCCACTATCATAAATGTAAAGTGGAATATGTTGAATTGGAAATGATGAAAGTAGTATTAATTAGTTATAAAAGGGAAAAAGTAATTATTATTATATTGAAAAGTGAAATGACTCAATTATTTTTGGACACTTTTTTTTTGTTGCAAATGACTCAGTTATTATGGGACGGAGGGAGTATATATGTAGAGAGCGAGCGAGCGAGAGAGAGAGAGAGAGAGAGAGAGAGAGAGCAGACACAAAGCCATTTTTATAATGGTTCCTCCTATAACACAGGAGTAGTACATGTCCCTTGCACGATTTCACTATAATCGCTCAGGATTACAAATTGATCAAGGACTCCTCCAGGATACTTCTCAATGCTCAAGCACAACTGCAAGAGACTTCATGCTCTAGGACACTACCAAAAGACTTTTTGCTCAAGCACAACTCCGATAGACTTCTCTTACTCTAGGACAACTCATAAAGACTTCTTGCTCAAGGGCAACTCCAAGAGAATTCCCTTTGCTCAATCACAACTGACTGATACTTCCTAAGTTCTCAAGGTTTCAACAAGAGACTTATATTCTCAAGCACACATTTGAGAGACTTTCTAAATGTTTAAACAAGTAAACAGGTTAATTTGTTCTTACATTGGATTTAGCAATGGTAGTGTAAACTAAACAAATGACCAGACTCCTTAGGATTTCTAAGATATAAACTTATAAGATAAAATCTTAAGTGTTTTGCACTATTTGATTTGACAGGTAATGACATCGTGAAATAGCTTAGTCTTATATAGGCAGTCATTTGAGAGACGTTGGAGAAGAGTGTCAGCGCAGATAGAGTCGTTGAGAAGCTTCAACCAAGTACGTTGGCCCTTTTCCTGATATGGATAATTCCGTTGAAAATTTCTTTGAATTTCCTTTGCTGAAAGAAGAATTATTTGTTGCATTATATTTGTTCTTGAGGTCCTTTGTCCGTTTGCACACGTAGGAAGAAGAAGATAAAAGAGTTGCTTTATCAAATACTATGATAGGGACAATTCACAGAATAAGACAAAACTTATGTGGATTCTGGGTTCCTTAGGATTTTCTCAAATCTGGGGGTCATCCAAGTATGCATGTCAGCTTCTGAGTCTGATGACCTTCATAAAATATGTTGAGGTAACTCTCCAGCTTCTATGAGGCATCCTTCTTCTAAGAACGTTGACTTCTACTTAACCTTCCTTTAGATCTTATATCATAGTTTTCTACGATTATCATGTTCCTTCTGATGCTCTTCATATGTTCATTGTTCATGATAGATTCATTCTTTGATCTGCACACTTGAACATATGTTAGTATACAAAATGATCTTCAATACTTTGTTATCATCAAAACCCTAGAGGACCTGTATGAACCATTCTTGTTCTAACATAAACAACCTAAGTCACCAAATTCTTCCCCAAACATCACCCTAAGGTTACCCTAACATCCAAACACTAATTTCCACATAATCCACCTAATTACAATCATCTTTTACATGTTTAATTCACCACTCAAAAACCTAGTTATTTCAATCTTTCTCCTTCATCTTATATCCACCATCACCATACCTCAACATCAATCTTCACCAATTCTTTCTACTGATTCTCTATGACTATATTACACATCAATTCCCATCCAATTTTACCTAATCACAACCTCTTCTCACATGATTAATTCCCTAATCAATTTACCTAACCATTGATTTCACAATCCTAAATTTCCCTTCACAACCCCAAGCACATCAACATTTTTCACCAGCATTATTTCATCACCATTTACTTACCATATTTTCTACAATAAAAACACCAAATCCACGGAATCATAACTAAAATAAAACTCAAAGTTATAACAACAAAAATGGATAAAATATAACAAGGATTCATCATAAGAATACATAAAAACGCCGGAAGTTAAGGACTCCTCACTACCCACATGAATATACAACTCTTATGTTGATTAAAACTCCCCCCTCTCTAGTTTTGTCGAATTAATGAATACCTACGGTTGAATATCTCCCTAAGTTGTTCTCTCTTTTCCTCTTTTGCCTTTTTTCTCCACAACCTTAGTTTTTCTTTTGTCTTTGCTATCTTTTTCTTTGTTTTGTTGTAACCCTAATTCTCTAATGCTACCCTCTATATATAACCATCAATTGAGTTTGTTTCTCACTTAATCTATGAAGACTTACTATTTGCACCTCTAATTTGGTTACTCATCTTTTTGTATCCGCACAACCTTTCTATTTACACCTCTCTCTGCTTAAATTATTAAAACACTATTCAACTTACTATTTACACCTCTTTTCTACCCAGTTTTACTAAATCATCTCTGTTCGCCCTCTACTTTCTTATTCTTACTAAAAACACTATTATCTTCCTCACATTATTTTCTATCATTCTCTAACCAACTAAATAACTCATCTACTTCTCCTTATCTATAATTCAATAATTCTGAATAATTTAGGTAATAATATCAAACAATCAATCGCTACTAGTATTAATAATTCATTCAATGTCTAAAATTTAAGATAAAAATTAATCAAATGACATTCAAAAACTAACAAAATATCTCATTATAATTTTGGAACTTTTGGGGGATCTTACACTGAGTTTGATCACCCAATTAGACCAAGAGAAACCTCATAAGTGAGATTAATATCACATCTTCACTCAAAATTCTTAAGGTATTAGATATACATCTAAGTCTAACTTATATGTTGTTCAAAATCTACTCTTTCATCCAATATAAAACTTTAACACACATTTGACATATTAACATTTCTTAATCAAATTTGCAACTATCCGCGTCCGTAATTAGGTGACATAGTTAAATAAGCTCAAACGGAGACACAACATGTTCAAAGAGGTTGGTTGGTGGTGGTTTCATGGAGGGAGGTTTATGTTTATTTCTTTGATAAGAACAAAGAAAATAAATTAGAAGAAAGAAAAAACTTGAAAAAGGAATTTAAACATGAGTGAAGATAATAGAAAAAATAATTATTGTGCGTTTTGTTTTATTAACTATAGGGAATAGTGTCAATTGCCGATAATTTTATGGGCTGAAGAAATTGAAAATTATTCGATAACTATTTTACTAAAAAATTATATTCAATTAAAAAAATACTATATAATTTTAAATACATAATAAACATGCATTTTGTCAACTCAACATAATACATTTGCAATTTTTCATTTTCACTTGCTACCAAATATCAAAAGTGAATGAATCTATACTATATATAAAGAAAACTACCCCTTTCTTCATTTTTGGCTTGGACATTTCTTTTCATAAATACCCTTAATTTTAAATACAAATAACACCTGTAATAAATAGGTAAGAATAAATTTAATTTAAATATTAAAACAAATGTAACATACATGAACAAAAAATAATGTTAAGAATTGGACTTTAAATCCTCTAAAAAAAATATGTGTAACAAACGTGAGCAAAAAATATTGTAAAAGATTGGACTTTAAATCCTTTAAAAAAGGATTAGTAACAAACATGAGCAAAAAATATTGTTAAAGCTTGAACTTTAAATCATCTAAAAAAAAGATTAGTAACAAACGTGAGCAAAAAATATTGTTAAAGATTGGACTTTAATACATGAACAAAAAATAATGTTAAGAATTGGACTTTAAATCCTCTAAAAAAAATATGTGTAACAAACGTGAGCAAAAAATATTGTAAAAGATTGGACTTTAAATCCTCTAAAAAAGGATTAGTAACAAACATGAGCAAAAAATATTGTTAAAGCTTGAACTTTAAATCCTCTAAAAAAAAGATTAGTAACAAACGTGAGCAAAAAATATTGTTAAAGATTGGACTTTAATCTATATATATATATATATATATATATTCTATCTATACTATATATAAAGAAAGTTACTCCTTTCAACACTTTTGGGTTGAATTTTTCTTTCTAAAAACACCCTTAATTTTAAATACAAATAACACATGTAACAAATAGATAAGAATAAATTTAATTTAAATATAAAAAAAATTAGTAACAAACGTGAGCAAAAAATAATGTTAAGGATTGGATTTTAAATCCTCTGAAAAAAGATTAGTAACAAGTGTGAGCAAAAAATATTGTTAAAGATTGGACTTTAAATCCTCTAAAAAAAAGATTAGTAACAAACGTGAGCAAAAAATATTGTTAAAGATTGAACTTTAAATCCTCTGAAAGAAAGATTAGTAACAAACGCCAGCAAAAAATATTGTTAAAGATTGGACATTAAATCCTATAAAAAAAAGATTAGTAACAAATGTGAGCAAAATATATTGTTAAAGATTTGACTTTAAATCCTCTAAAAAAAGATTAGTAACAAACGTGAGCAAAAAATATTGTTAAAGATTGGACTTTAAATCCTCCAAAAAAAAGATTAGTAACAAACAAGAGAAAAAAATATTAAAGATTGAACTTTAAATCCTTTAAAAAAAGATTAGTATTTAAAATGAGCAAAAGATAATGTTATGAATGTCATTGATCGTAAACAGAGTCAAGTATTTTTTGTTGATGGTCCAAGCGGAACAGGTAAAACATTCCTTTCGAACATCAATGACGACTTTGAGAAACATTATTACTGGGTGGTAGAACTGCACACTCCTGATTTAATTTATCTTTTGATGTACAACCAAATTCCATCTGCAATATAAAAAATCAAAAAGATCTTGCAAAGCTTATTAGAGTAGCAATTGCCATAATTTGGGATGAAGCCCCAATGACAAACATATACTGTTTAGAAGCATTAGATCGAACACTAAAAGATATTTTAGACTGTGATGCTCCATTTGGTGGAAAAGTTATGATCATGGGTGAAGATTTTTGTCAAGTACTTTCAGATATTCAAAAAGGTAGTAAGACACAAATGATATCTGCATGTATTATTAGGTCTTATTTGCGGGTTAATACCAAGGTCCTACATTTGGTACAAAATATGCGATCAATGAATGATCCTGAATTTGCACATTTTCTTATGTGAATTGGTGACGATGTTGAACTTACCAAACCCAATGATATGGTGAGGATACCTCCTCAAATTGCATTACCATGAGAAGGAGAACAATCAATACAAACTCTTATTGATCATATTTTTTCACAATTATATTTGCATGGATGTGATGCATCGTATAGGGTCGAAAGAGGCATAATTACAACTACAAATGATGATGTTCAAAAATTAAATGACATAATTATCAATCTTCTAGGAGATGAACATAATTTGTTGTCATTTGACGAGGTTGAAGGGGATACTCATAACTTATATCAACATGAATTCTTAAACTCAATTGCTCAAGGAAGTATCCCACCACATATTTTAAAGGTAAAAAAAAAGTGTACCTTTGATGTTGTTGCGAAACATAGACCCCAGGTATGACCTGTGTAATGGGACACAGTTGTTATGTCGTGATTTATTTAAGAATATGTTGGATGTGGAACTCCTAACAGGAAGCAATGCTAGAAAAAGAGCATTCTTGCCTAGAATTAAATTAAAAGCAAATGCGAGTTCACGATTTCCCATTGTGCTTAGTAGAAAACAGTTTCCCGTTAGACTAAGTTTTGCAATTACCATAAATAAGTCACAAGGGTAGACCATTCCTAATGTCGGAATTTATCTTCCATGACATGTTTTCAGCCATGGTCAATTATACGTAACTTTATCAAGATGAGTTTCTCAAAATTCAGCAAAAGTTATCATTAAAGAAGGGAAAATAGAAGGAGAAGATGAAAACTTTACGAAAAATGTAGTTTTTAAAGATATTCTTATATCGCAATCATAACAATGTTATGATGTACTAATTACTATTAGAATAAACAATAAACGATCATTATTTTATATGCAGACAAATTAAAATATGTTGAGTTCATAAATAATTTTGTTATATGCCATGACAATATTTTGTTTATAAATCAATATATCAATAATTTTCATTAATATTTTAAAATTTTTAATCAAAATTATACAAACAAACATAATAAAATAATCACCTGCGTTAGCACGGTAGAAAAAGCGGACAGACGAGCACGATAGTGCCCTTCTTTCCGCTAGTTTGAAATAATAGAGGTTGAATGAAAATAATTGATTAATTACTAAAGAAGTAAAAGAATTAAACTATAAAAATTATTGGAATCATATTAAAGAACCATGAAGCTAATTGTTAAAATCCCCTATCCTCATCCATTCTCCTCGTTCTTTTCAAGAAGTAATCATCCTATTTTATTTTGAATTCACTATCACAATATTCATAATTTATGACAACCTACTTTGGATAAACCAAAGTTCGATTTCCGATTACAACTTCCGACATAACAATCTGAATATTTTTACCAATTAAGTTAGAATTTATGAAGATGCATTTCGTTTTTTATTTATAAGAAACAAAAAAGGAATTTTTTTTATTATAAACTAAAAATATCTTTACCTCTAACTTCATTTATTATATTACAACATCCAAACATGTACCTCTAGTATCTATCTTCACCACATCACAAACCTTTCCTTTGTGCCATCTTTTTCTCACCCTTTCACTAACCGACTATGAAACTTCTAATTTTCCTCTAAACATAATCGTAAATTCATAATCACATTCCTTCATTACTCTCTTCCTATAAATAAACCAAACCACCTTCATTTTCTCATTCTCTCCCCCGCGGACACGTAACTGCGGGGTTTCTCTTTTTCCATCATTCTCCGAAATTTTCCTTCATTTTCCATCAAAATCTCGATTCGATTTTCCGTTAATTCATCGCGATTCTATGATTCTATCGTTGTTGATTTTGATAAGTTTGAGAAATTGTTAGGGTTTCGGTTCCGATTTTGATTTTGCTAGCATCGGGAGATTTTTTTGGTTAGGGTTTTTGATTTTGGTGATTTGATTGTGATTTGAGATGGGGAGTGTTGTTGAACGAGATGATAATCGGATTATCAAGATGAATTTTACGATGGATGGAGCGGCGAAGCTGAGAGAGAGTGTGACGGAGAAGTTGAAGGAGTTTATGGGGGAATATACTGATGATACTCTTGTGGTATGATTCTCAATGCTAACGATTTGGATTGTGTAGTGTTTGTTTGTTTATGGATTGTTGAATGTTTGATGTGAATTAGGGTTAGGGTTCGTTGTAACGTTGTTATTGGAGGTTTAATTTGATGGATTAATCGTTGTTTTGTGTTATAGTGTTAATGTTTTGGGATATGATTTGTGTGATGTGATTTGTATGATGGAAGGATGAGTAATGTTGAAAATTCCATGTTCAATAAATGTTGTGGTGTGCGTTTTGTTAGGGATTTTCTAGAAGTTATGGGATTGTGTGTATTGGAGTGAAGTGAGGAGATATTCATATAAATGTATGATTTACGGAGACAGACACGGACACGACACGCCGACACAGACAATATTTTGAGAAAATGACATAATTTAGTATAATTATGGTGTCGTGTCGATGTCGGACATATGCGTGTCCGACATTGGGACACACCTAATCCGAGGAGTGTTCATGCTTCATATCTATGAAGCACGGACACCAGACATGAATGACACGTTGACACGGTAATTATCTGAGAAAATGACATAATTGAATGGAATAACCATGTGCCGGTGTCATGTTGGACACCGGATACGCCCTCGATCAATGGTGTTGGTGCTATAAGGTTTTTAGGGTTCAATGCATAGTTGTTGTGGCTTCTAGAGATTTGTTAATGATGAATTAATTTGTCATTATCTGTTCAAGTGTTAATGTTTTGGGATATGATTTGTGGTATGTTGTATGATGGAAAGAAGAGTTATGTTGAAATTTCCCTGTTCCTTTATAATGTGGTTAGCATGGTCAGTTTTTTTTGCAAATTTTGGGATTGTGTATACTGGAGTTTGAAGTGGAGTAATACTTAGATAAATGTATGGGGAACGGCACTTTTAACATTAGCACCGACACTTTTTGATGGAAGGTGTGTTTGGTGTCTGACATGTGTCTGTATCTGACACCGGATGACACCGAAACACGTGATTGCATTCATTATGTCATTTTCTTAAATTACTTATGGTCTCGACATATGAGAGTGTTGTGTCCGTGTCTGTGTTAGTGCTTGCTATCATGTCTTCGAAAATTTGTTGCTGGTTATAGTGCATGCTCATTGCTTTTCATATGTTTGGCTTTGTGGCCCTGTTGGTTGATAGGTTGATGGAACATTGATTAAAATATGAGTATGGCTTATGCACAGGACATATGTTTGGTAGTTGTATCTGCATCCACAACATGCAGAATGTGTTTCTTGCAATTATGATATAGAGTGAAATGTGTGACACTAAATTATACACAAAGATGATACACACTATCATTTTAAAAATTATCGTTAACTTGCCTGTTATTATAAGTTATATAGTTGTCTTATGTATGTGATCATGGTAAAATACAGATAGGTGAATATGTGGCCAAAATTAAGAGGGATAAACAGGTTTTGTGGATAAACAAAGATTAATTTGTGAAATAAAAATTATGTTAGGTAATTTGATGTTGCAGACAAATACCAACAGAACCTACTGTGAGAAAAGAGGATCAAATGGAAATATATTGTGATTAAAAGAGACGAAAAAGACGAGACCCTTAAATTTTAGAAACCATTTTAATAGACTTATCTGAACTGATTTAATGAAAACTGTATTTTGATACAGTCTATTGGTGTCGTTTGATTCGTCTAGCCCACTCTTCCTAGTGAGTTAATGCTTGATTGTAGTTGCTGTATTTATGCCGAGAAGTCAGTTATGGACTAATGTGTATCTTGATTGGAAGGTCTTCTAAGCTGTTTTATGTCTTCAGAATTTCTTTAATATCTGAAGCCATTACTGTTGTTATGGTGGTTGTTATTGTACCTGCTAGTTACTTGAGGTTATGTCACTTATCTGTTTTTTAACACTAAATAATATATTTTTGGAGGAATTTACCTGTGAGTATTGGCAACTATAAAATATTAAGTTCTTATGATAAATTGTTTTTGACTGTATATATAAACTGAATTTGACCTTGTATGCTCTGACAGGAATATGTTATCGTGATATTGAGGAATGGTAAGAGCAAAGAACAAGCAAAGAATGAGTTGAATGTTTTTCTGGGGGATGACAGTGATTCTTTTGTGTCCTGGTAATTTCACTTTAGTCTCACCTTGATGGATATTATTTAGGTTAATTTAATTGTAAGAAATGTAGTATTCACACTATAATTTATGTGCTGATTTATATGCATATCCTGTTATCAGGCTGTGGGATCATCTACATTTGAATTTGGCTTTGTATGTAAAACCTGAAAAACTGCAAGACGAAGCTCCTAAAAGAAAGCTTATATCCGAAATTAAAGCTGTGGATGACGGGCTTCAGCATTCAAAATCAGAGTTAGAAAGAGGAAATTCTAATAAGTTTTCTAGAAGTCGGCATAACAAAGATTGGAAAGGACTGGTGAAGGGAGAAGCTGAAGCACCTACTCTTAGAAGCTCTGAGGTTGACAATGCTCATTTAGAGGAAAAAGTCCGATCAAATGTCAGTCGCAGTAGAAGGTCACCATCTCCTAAATCTGCAGTTCAGAGGAAAAGGGGTCGAGCTGATGAACAACAGAGGCCAAAGGTTTGAACTACTGCTGCAATATTTTCCTGCCCTGATCTAATATATACACATATTTTGTTTACTCAACTTAAATTCTTTTAATGGAGTTTCTACAGTAATCGAGAGCTTATCATGCTTGTTTGTATAAGTGGGTGACTATCCAATTGAACGGTGGAGTTATAGTTGATTTAACTATTTTATTTTATCGGGTAAATTGATTAGATTGGTGAAGTCCATCAAAGAGAAATCCATCAATTGTCTGAATCTTAGCCCTTATACTTCATATGTGTTGCTTAAATAGATTCTATTGTATCTTTCCATCACTATTAAACTGATGTAAAACAAATGATATCCTTATGCATATAAAATCACTAATTTTTTTTGTCTGCCGATGTTCCTATCTGGTATTTTGGTAAATTGATCAGATTGGTGAAGTCCCTCAAAGAGAAATGCATCAATTGTCTGAATCTTAGCCCTTATACTTCATATGTGCTTGCTTAGATGGATTCTATTGTATCTTTCCATCGCTATCAAACTGATGGAAAACAAATGATATCCTTATGCATATAAAATCACTAGTTATTTTGTCTGCCGATTTTCCTGTTCATTTATGTGTATTGTTTTTAAATAAAATTACAAACTATTTATTGATTTGTTGCTTTCAAATATCTAATTGGGTAATTTCAACAGAGGGATGTTGTCTCACAAGTAAATATTGCTGCTCCTCGACGGCTGCTTCAATTTGCAGTTCGAGATGCAGTGGGTTCTCCAAAGACATCCGGTGTTGGCACGTCAGTGGAGCCTACCTTAAAACGTCTTCGTTCTGTAGTTTCTACATCCTCTGCTGATTCATCTGTGGTTGAACATTATCAGCGTGTGCAGCCAACTTCCCGGGCGCCAAATGCAATGGCTAGAGTGATTAAGGCTGTGGCAGAAGCTGCAGAGGATGTGAAGTCCAAATCCTTGGGAAGTGTATTTGATAGACTTGGCTGTGGTATGGATTCATCCGCTGATAACAGCCAGCTTGATTATCAACATCAGGAGCAAAATCAATCACTGTATCTACAAAGAACTGATTACAATGGGCAATATGCTGCCAATACAACTATGGTGGAACGTGAAACAGTTTTTCTCTCTGATTCAAATTCAGATAATGAAGGGTGTCATGATGTAAATGTCATAGGTCGTGGGGTGACTGGAACTTCTGAGATCAGCTCCTCTGTTGGAAACAAGGGAAGTGATTCACTCATGATGCAGTATAGTGTAGCAAAGAAAGCTGATGATAATTTGCGTCTAAAACAGAGCCGGGAACAGGAGCAACCTGCTGCTGCATGTAACCCTTCTCGTAAAATAGTGAACATTTCTGTTAATGTAAATACTTGGAAGCCAGCCCAATACCAGGAACCAAGAGAAGTTGTAGAATTAGATGGTCATAAAATTTCAGACAATGAAATTGGAGATTCCAGATCTAACATGCAACTGGTGAAGGAGAATGCGAACGCTCTGAAAATTAGTAACGGAAATGTGAGATATTCATTATGCTTACATTCTGAGATTCTGTTTAAAATTAGTGTATACAATTTTCCTCTTTGAAATATTTATCTTAACTCCTTAAACTTTTCTTTTTATAACTTAACCCCTTAAACTTTTCTTTTCATCACTTGACCTTTTTGAATTTGTTTTAGATGACCAATTTTATAAAGTATAATGACATGCCTGGTTGTTTAATTATTGACTATTTTTCAATTGTATTATGACATATGTTAGGTAAACCTTGCTCCTGATGTTCAGAAAGAGTCTAGCAAGGCACACTGTACTCCTGGTGAGTCTTAAATCTTCCCTGGTGGAAATTCTTGTTGCTCTGAGAGACATGCAAATATTATTTTGAATGGTGAAGGGTCTGATTTTAATTTAAACGTTTTGGTGTACGGTGTATCTATATTTAATCTTATACTACTGTAATTAAACTTTAAGACTTCCGACACTTATCAGGTGTAAAATTGATTTCATATTTTGCATTCTCAGGTTCTAGCGTTGCTGGTCGTCCTACAGAAGATGTTGATTCCAGAACCATTTTTGTTAGCAATGTAATAATTCTTGCTCCTTGTTCTGGGTGGGTGAGGGGAGGCCTCAAAGATGGGGTATTGGGTTGGATTTGTTTGATTTCTGAAGTTTTATTGTATTGGTTATCATAGGTTCATTTTGCTGCTACCAAAGATGCTTTGTCTCGGCATTTTAATAAATTTGGAGAAGTGTTGAAAGTTATTATTGTTACTGACGCTGCAACTGGCCAGCCAAAAGGGTAAGATGTTTGTATAATTTGTATTGCTCACTACATATGCTACACATTGTTTGCAACTTTATTTTAACTTGTTTTTACTTGAACAGGGCTGCCTACGTTGAGTTCATGCTAAAAGAAGCAGCAGATAATGCACTATCTCTGGATGGTACTTCTTTCATGTCACGAATTCTCAAGGTATTGATCTTAGCTTGGTAATTTAGCATGTGTTTGGATTAATGTTCCCACAAGAATAAACATGTGTTCATAAATGCATTCTATTACCTTTGCTGTAACACAACTTTGGAACATTAACTATAAACACAATTATCTAGAAGTTATATCCTAAAGTTATCAATTGTGGTTCACTGAAAATGGCAAAACACGAAATTTACTATAAGAAATAGCATATGGCGAGGCGTGCAAGTAGTGAAGCCGCATAGTGGTTTAAATAAAATCAATTGTATCAATCATTTATTTATATATTAATAAAAGCATGTTGTATACTAAAAAAAGCTGAATAAATGTAAACTATAAAGTGACATAATATTAACTCAAGCTAATGGTTCAAAATACCAATTAAGCTAGTGATTACTGAAAACAGTAAAAAAATATTTAACATAAAAGATAAAAAGATCTATTAATTTTCTCCCCTTCCCAATTATTATCATTGTAAATTTGTAATATAGTGAGGCATATCATTCAACTTGACTTGCGCGAACCCCTACAATCTCTTTCATGACACCATGGGTGTGGCTCCAACATCTTTCTTGCTGTCATTATTAATTTCCTGTTGTCCTTCCCCTGCTCTCTCTCACATAAGTTCTTGAAAATTAACCTCTTTCGCTCCTGAACTGTGATGATTGAAGACGTGCTTTGCTGGGTGTATTTCCATGGTCTGCACTTAGTGAGATCATTCTGGTGTTTCTTGTGCCAACACTGTAGAATTATGTTACTAGTGTAGTCAAATTCCTTTGTGGCCACCACAATTCCTCTTCCAATTCTGTTGTCGTGCATGCTGCCAGTGTTAGAACTTGCCTGCAATTGTGTTGAGACTCTTCCGAGTTCCAAGTTGACATTTAGCTTACTCCCTTTGGTCTTTTTTATTATATGCAAATAAAAACTCATGTTTGGTGGTACATAGTATAAATAAAGATGTCGATAATCATTTTTTATTCTCTAAACCATAACTTATTTTTTAATATTTCAATAATAATTTCTTCAAAAAAATAATATTTCAATAATCATTTTATTCTCTCTGAACAAGCTTCCCCGAAGGGAAGATACATAAGTCATTTGATTACATCTATAAACTAGCTGAGAAGAGCGTGATTTTAGAAATTTTTGCTTAACAGTGTGATCTTGCTCCAATAAAGAAAGTAGTGCCCATGGGATTGGGAAGCAATGTTGGCTGCTAACACTGCTCTTGATCCAATGAAGTAGTGGGTTCTGGTGATTTTGTTAGAGTAGTTAGTTTTCAGTTTTCTTTTTGCAGTATGCATGTTGGTTATAATAAATACCCTCACTTTATATGTCGTTCAGAGTACAATGAAAATGCCGGTTTGAAAATCTATGTCATTAGTTAACCTTGTATAAATGATATACACATATGATGATGTATGTGATGTGTGTACATTGTATTTTTATTTAAATTTTAAGAAAAAGACAAGGTCCATGAACTAAATTATTTGCATTACTTTTCCACTACAGGTTGTAAAGAAAAGTGCTGCCCCAGCCCAACAAGAATCAGCTCCAACCACGACATGGCCACATGTTAGGGGATCTCCATTTCCTACTGCTAGATTCCCCAGACCTCCGTTTGCAAGAGGTATTCCTGGTTCATTTAGACCTCGTCCCCCAATGAAACTGGGTGCAAGGAGCATGCAGTGGAAGCGGGATGCTCAGGGCAGTCCAGCTGACAGTGGTTCGTCAGTGAATACCGGCAATATTGCCATGCCTGCTACCCGTGGTCTCACCTATATTAGAACACCATCTAAGCCAGAAGGCTTGGGTACAACATAATTAAAATATTGAGAGGCGTAGAGTACGATGGAATTATTGAGGTGGCGGTGAACCAATGCCACGTCAGAGTCTTCATATCTTATTGCACAAAAATGGTAAAAAAAATATATTAATGTAAGGAGAAACTTGGCTTAATTTCTGGATTTTTCGTATGTACATGGAAGATATTTGAATATTTAGAGACTACGATGCCTATTTAGGTAGCAGTAGACCACGTTTAATAATGTCTATTTTTTGTCTTCGGCTGAAGCCACGGAAGAGGAGGATCTTGATTTTGTTGGATTGAAGGTGAGAATAATGTAATGGAGGTATCTGGGAATGATCCACAGTTGATGTGTTCGGGTAGAGGGTGGGATGATTTATATGGTCTTTTTTTATTGCTGGAGAACAAGTTTCTCAGTATTTTTGTTGAAAGTGCTACTAGTTAAAGATTAACAAAAAAAAAGGAAGAAAAGGAAAAAAAGAAAAGTTGAATTTTGTTGGATGGCTTTATTTACTTCATTCTCAACATAATTAGTGATTTTATTCTTTCTGTAATGTTATAGTTGTGTAATTCTGTTGATGGTACTTTGTGTTATTCAGGAGAGGATTCGGTGCCTTTGGTTTCAGTGCCTTTCAATGCCTTTGGTTTATTTTAGATGTGAGAGAAGGTTGGTTTAGAGAGAGATAGGAACAAAAGGCACCGAATCCTCTCCTGTGTTATTCTTTTACTTTTATGCTTTGTAGCTAAACGGCAGTGGATCTGTGTTTCTCAAAATGCTTACAAGTTACAAGTTCAGCGGGGAAAAAATATTCCATCTATTTATTTTTACTCGTCGTTTTTGTCAAATTTTTTTCTGTATTTTCTTGATTTCAAAGTTCAACGGAACTTTAATTTTATTGTCGATAATTACCATTGATCCAAATGGGTAGAAATTTGATTCTCTTTATTGTGTGGTTAAGTGTTTGATTTACGTATAGAGAAATTTAGTTGAGTGGGAAACCATCGGTGAAAATTTTGTATGTCAATATTGTAACAAAAAGATCTACTATTATAGGAGAAGTGACAAATAACAAACTATTAATTTCATCATATTCAGTGACTGAATTTTTGAGGTGAAAAGATAGAGATGAGTTTGACTTCATTTGAACATGTGATTTCATAGATATGCCAATACCAAAGAAATTATTGGAAAAACTTCTGAATACACTTTCTGCTAGCAGAAATCATTGATATAGCTGAGAAGAAAAATAATTTTGGATACATGTCAATATTTTCACAAGCTTCCTTCATAGTTTCAAACTCTGCAAGCGATTCAAGTTTTAAGAGAGCATGTAGTTACAGATTCGCTCAATATAGATGAGGTAGAGGAAGCTGCACACAATCAAATTATCATAAACCATCTTTACTTATAAACTGAAAATGATAAAAAAGTTATTAAAATTCAAGACTTTGCTCAAATTGAAGAGTATGCTTAATAATATTTATTGAAACCAGTGAACGTAGATCAATGGGTACGAACAAAAACCAACATTAACACTCTTGCAATGCCGAAATACGGAAGAGAACCTCGTCCTCACCTTTGGATTGTTTGTTTCCACGGTAGGAATGGTATAGACGCACGGCTACTAGAAGCTGGAAAGTCTAGCTTCACAAATCCATAATAAAATGGCATGTTAAACGCTACAGAAGCTAAACCAAATACATACTATGCTGCTAAATGGATGATACAATGCACTTCTCTTCATATGTATACCAAACATGTTAAAGAAGTTTGAAGTCATTTGCTACTACCCAAACTTCAAGATTTGTGTCTTTTAATTATGTGCTGACCATCCATCAAGATCCCTGATTTTGTGAATTTTGTTTGTAGGGAAACTGATTATGAGCTTAACTTCATTATTAAAGAAAAAATTCTTTTGTTTTCATCTTTTTTTCTGTTCCTGTCTGTTGATATTGTCGTCCACAGCATTTCCATAATTGATGGTACATTGTGTGTTCGTGGATCAAATTGCATTATGTTTGTGAAATTAAGCTCATCCTTTCCCTAAAAAACAAAGCTCATCTAAAAGAAACACAAATTTAAGAGATTTGGCTGAAACCCAAAAAAGACGAATTAAAGATATACTCCTCCGTTCATATTTATAAGCAAAAAATAATGTTTTAGGTTTATTTAATACCTAATGTATCCAATCTATATATGTCAGATATTTATTCAAAAAAAAAAATATAGGTCAGATATATTAGTTATTCAATAAATTTAAAAAATTGTTTTTTGCTTATAAATGTGACAGAGAGAATATATTATAAGGTAAACTGGTTTAGCTGCCACCAATAGGATAATCAAAATGAAACACTCAAGAGGCCACTAACCGTACCCCTACAACCAAAGAGACAATTTTCAAGATTTGAAACCAAAACCTCCAACTCACATGATAACAATTTTATCGTTGCATTAGTAAAAAGAACAATTAAAGATAACAATACTTTATAAACAACATAAAACTAGAACACAAGTAAATCGGTTAGTAAGTTAAGAATGCCGAATGAGTTTTATGCGGGAGGACTAGGGTTTGATCCCTGAAAACCGACATAACCACTAACTACACTGAATCATGTGAATTTCTCAAATTATTAGCGTTGTCAGCGTGTCTGGTGTCCGTATCTGTGCTTCATAGGTTTACTAAAAAGAGCAATTAAACACATCAATACTTTATAAGCAGCATATAACTAGAACACAAGTAAGTAGATCGGTTAGTAAGTTAAGAATGCCGAATGAGTTTTAAGCGGGAGGTCTAAGGTTTGATCCTTGAAAACTAACATAACCACTAACACTTGTCTACCTAAAAAAAACATAACACAAATTTAACCCTAAATTATACCAAAGATGCAAGCAAATTTACAAGTAAAGGAAGCTTCAATTTCAATATCAAATTCAAATCCATCACAAGACACCATTCTCATTATCATAGAATATCCATTGTTGAACAAAACCATATTATTTATATATCAAAAACACATAGCAAACTAAAATAATTATACAATAGTCTTAAAAGACTTATGAACATGAGTGAGAAGATCCTTATCTTTATTCCACTCAGGAGTAGGAGCATTAACAAAATGAGCATAAAGCTTATTATTAGCACAAGTAACAGAAATCAAGCTATGATAAGCAACACCATCAATCTCATAAACATAATAAACTTGACCTTTTTCATCTTTCACTTCTTCAGAACTCACATTATCAGCACCACTTATTATATCTTGCAAATTCACATCAGAAAGTGCTAAGTTGTTCAAAACAGCATCTTTTGGTGCTAACTGACGAAACCCAGAAAGGAAAGTTAGATATTCTTTCTCTGTTCTCTTCTTTGGATTGTAGAATTCACTGTCTGTTCCATTTGTACCTTTTTCTACTTTTGATATTAAACGTTCCTTCCAGCCTTCTGGTACGTCGTAGATGTATTCTGCTGAGTCTTTCTTGTTGGAGTTTCCGCCGTAGCCACCGTAGTTTGCTGCACTTGCTGCCGTGCCGTAGTAGATATTGTAGGGAGATGATTCTGCTGCTATGGAAGGTGGTGATGTTGTGAGAATGGTGGCTATAGCTGCTGCTGCTGCTGTTGCTGTTAAGGTGGTGGTTAGAGGTTGTTTGTGTTTGAATGAGAGGAGTGGTTTTGATATGGTGGTGGTTGTGGTGGTTGTTGTGGTGGTGGTGGTGGAAGAGGAGGAGAAAATGGGTGGTGGTGATGATGAGAAAATTGTGGCCATTGTTTTTTGTGGTGTTTTTTTGATATGTTTTGTGAGTGTATATTTGTTATGTTTTGTTGTTGTCCATTGATAGTTGAAGGAAAAAATGTGTGGATTTTTTTCTTATCTATTAAGGATAGAACAATTGAAGGTCTTGGCTTACGTGGATGATGATGTGTAGTAGCTGGATTCGTTGTTAGCTATGAAGCTCGGGTACGAATACAGGTGGATACCGGTGTGGACGTGGATAATACATGATTTTTGTTTAATTTAGGATACTATACGGTTAAGATACGTTGACAAAATTTTTATACTAAAACTCATGTGTAAAATACTTGAAGAAAATAAACATTGATTATTTTTTATTATTATATTACTAGTGTATTTACCCGACGTTGTCCGGGATAAACATATAATTAAGGATTAACAAAATTTAGTATGCATGGTATCTGCAAATAAAATTGACCACGAACCAGTATGAGACGAATATCTTAATAGTTACGCACAAATAGAATAAAAAATATATTTTAAGTACATGTAAATCAATAGATGCATGCATAAGCAGATGAAATTAACGGAATTTAGTAAAATTATTAATACATATAAAATAAAACAAACATTTTTTAAATACACAGACATGTAGGAATTTGTACTCGTTATTAAATTAGCAAAAGTATACAATTGTCGTATTACTTAAATAAAAATCTTCTTGTCATGAAATTAAATACAATGAATTTCCTAATTAATTATTTTTGTTAGATTAGTAATATGTTTTCAAAGTGAAAGCGTGTGGTACAATATTTTTGTCTTCTCAAAATAAAATGAATAAGTCTAATATCCACTACTACTCGTCTAGCGGATATTCATACGAATGTAAGAATGACATAAATATCATTTTTATCAAATAGAGAGAGTTAACAACTATGTATACCCTTCCTAAAAAAAACTACTATGTATACTTCAGAACATCCATTATCATCGCTGATCATAGTAAATTAACACTTCATTAAAAAGAAATAATCTACATATATAATTGATTCAAAATTGGTAAATGTTTATTTGGCATTTAAAATAGCTGCAACAAATTTTTCTTAATATATAAGAAAATAAATATCCAAGAAGAACAAATGAAAGAAACATTGAAAAATTTAACTTTTTCTATTGTTGTTCGACAAATGAAAATGTTCAACATCATTTTTTTTTTTGGTGATGTATCTTTTTTTTTCTTATATGCCACAAAACATATTAAAATAAAATCAAAATATACTTAAAAATAAATGAGTACCTTTCACTCTTTATTCTCAGTAGAAAAAAGAAATGCTAATACAAAAAATAAAAAATAATGAGACGAAAAAAATAACATAGATATTAGAAAAATCATACTTAGAGGAGAATTGTCAAAAATAAATAATATTTTTTTAAGAAAAAGATAGATATTATAAAGCATAAAAAGAACCCCAATAAATAAAATGGTTGAAGAATGTTGGGGAAAAAGAATGCAAGATAAAAGAATAATAATTTTCATATGGAATAAATAATAAAGTATATTACAATATAAATAAAACCCGTAAAAAAGTGTGAGAATAATATAAGTGAGAGAGGGGGAGGGAGGGAGGGAGAGAGTATATGAATTTTTCCATGACAATATAGGAGGTTAACAAAATAAATTATGTTAAAATTAAATTAGAAAGTAATAAAAACAAACAAATAAAATATTTGGACTATTCTTCAAAAACAAAACAAAAATATTTGGACTATAAAATTAAAGTAGATATGGATTATTTGTTGAGATGTTTATGCTAGATAAAAAAAATGAGTTTTCTAAAAAAAAACATAAATGTTAATATGGGAGTGAGCGTGTGCATAAACAATTGTTGTTTTTCATTGGAATACCTAAAAAATAAAAATTCATAGGGAGGTAGTTATAAAATAGACCCATTGTGAGATAAAAATACACGAACATCATAAAATTATTTTTGGTCAAGTAGCCTAATGGCTAGAATTCATCTTTTTCAAGGTGAATAAGTGGGGTGTCCGAAGTTCGAATCTCGGCCCCTGCATATAAATATATTGAAGGTGAGAAAAACACAAGGGGGTGGGGGGTTGAATTGTGTTAACTTTTACAATTACAGTGGTTCCTACCCCCCCCCCCCTGCACTTCCAAGGAGAGTTCACTAAAATCAATATCTAATTACAATTGCTTATGCACAAAAGCAAAAGACTTCAAACTACTCAAGCACAGCTGCAAGAGACTTCCTATGCTCAAGCACAGCTGCTTAGGAGAGAACAATTTCAAATTCATCCCATGTATATAGCATAACCAGCGTAGGTGCAATTGTTTTCTTGTACTATTGTAGACATGAAGAGTGGAGTAGTGGTTGTACAGTTGTACTATTGTCATTTTCCTGCGCTCTTCAGTGGATAAGCATTCAATGCCTTCAAATTCCTTTGAATTAGCCGTTGCTCCAGGCTTCCATTCCTTCTGCAATCATAAGCGTTCAAAATAACAACTTTTAACAAACTGGAGATTCTAGTCTTCACCCTCTGATGAACTACAGCTTCTCATGACGTCAGCTTCTAGTAGACAGTTTCTGATAATCTTCAGCCTCTGATGACGTCATCTTCTGATGATCTTCAGATGCTCTTTTCTTGCAACACAAGCTTCCTTTTTGTAAATGACATTGCTTTCATTTGTTCTTCCAGAACCTATATTTGATTTAAATTTTTGTCTATGGTCATGCATACTTGAACAAATATTAACATATTCAATTGACATTTTTAATACCCTGTTATCATCAAAACTCAAAGTGGTATTGTCAAACACATTTTGTTCCAACATATATGAGTCATTTTTTATAGCTTAGAAAATGATTTTGACATTCTATAATTTAAAGATTAAAGATTATTTTTTAGTGACTTTATTAAAAAGTATAATCAATTTTGTGTTTTATTTATCATAATAACAATCACTTATTTGAAGAAAAAAATTTAATTTAATTTGATATAACTATATAAAATAGATTTTTTGTTACAAAATTAATTCCATCTTTTGAATCTTATTTTCTCCCCCCTCCCATAAAAAAATAATCTTAATATCTTTTAATTTGAAATTGTTTCTAGATTTTTTTTTTTTTGTAGATCCTGGTTTTAAGAAAACAATAACAAAAAGAAGAAAAAAAGCTCTTTAAAGTAATCTTTTTTAAAAGTTATAACGAACAACTCCATAGATCTCCCTCAAAAAAAAAAAAAAAACTCCATAGGTTCTATTTGTAACAAATTTGAATAAAAATAATTTTGACATTCAATAATTTAGAGATTTTTTTACTATTAATTAACATTAAAAAATAAAAGAGCATAATTGACATTCAAAAATTATACTGGTCATTAACAAATTATACTGGTCATTAACTTTCATAAATAGTTTTTGGTAGTATGAATTTTTTTAGTAGATATGATGAAAATTCGAAGAAAAAATTCAGTTTAAAAAAAAAATTTCCTTCAAATTTTTATTTTAACAAATTTGGAAATTCGAAAAGAAATAAAAAAACTACATTTATTGAAACAAATAATGCTGAAATTGAAGTAGCTATTAATTCATTAAAACAAAAATTATTTAACAATTGAAGTGAAATATTTAATGGATAGGATTGAAAGCATTACATATAGTTTGTTGAGATATTTATGTGAAATAAAAAATTGATTTTAAAAAATAAAAAATAATAAAAATATTTAGAATAAATGTGGAAGTGACACGTGGCATAAAAAACCTTGTTTTATATGTATGCTATTGATGATTATAAAAGTCACAATTTTAAAAAAATAATACATGTGATCAAAATAAAAAATGTAAAATTTTCTCATAAACTATACTTATTTCCATATGTTGGGATATCGAGAGAAACATCGTTAAAAGAACTCAATACAAATTTTATTTAATGTTGACGAGAGAAACATCATTAAAAGAACTCGATACAAATTTTATCTAATGTTATTAATTGAATCACATCTCTCTAATTACCTTCATCTACAAGAAGTATAAATCTAAGTGGTTCATTGAGAAACAATTCTAATGATGTATATCTAAAATTGAACCATACACATCTCTATTTAATTTTTACAACACTGTCTCACTTTTTCACCCTTCATCTTTTATATGATATGTGTATCTGTGAAGTATCTTATATATATCCAATAAAATATTTTTTTAAAAATTAAATAATTAATTTTGATACTTCGTGGATACGCATCCACGGATATCTATGGAGTATCGGCATCCCATACGTATCCAATACGGGTACCTCTCTATTTTGGAGTATCCGGGCTTCATAGGTTGTTACCTATTCCTTATGCTTCAAAAAAATTTGAGCAAGATTTGACCCAAATATTTTTAGTCACTGCTTTTAAATAAACTCATGTATATCGTTTTAAATTTTGAATCATATTTTTCCGTCATATTATTTTTTTTTTTTTTACAGGAGACAAGACAAAGAAGAAAAACAACAAAGAAAAAGATATTGTATGCGATGACAAGCAACAACCATTTGGCCTGCTGTAAGCATCAAACGAAGATTTGCTAGAGGATTAAGAAAAGTTATCATATCACTGATGGACCTTATTCCAAGCTTGGTCAAATAATAAGCACATATATTTCCCTCTTTGAGAATGTGACAAAGTTGGAAGTCTCTGTTGCAAAAATTTATTTATTCTTTTAATAAATGATGAATTAAATATGTTTTTTTTTAAGTTTTAGCACTTAAAATTCTATTTTATTCATATTGTTGTAAAAAATTATGAATTTTTGTGAAAGAGATTGTTATAATATTCAAATCGTCTATGCAGAAATTCATTCAAAAGTATAAATAATACACACAAGTTGACTTAAAAAGATAGACCAAAAATCGTGATGAAAAATATTTAGACGACCGAAACTTGCTGAAATTTTTTAGAAACACTAAAAACGAAATTTGAGATAATTATAGAAAACAATTATGTATATTGTTAGCATTGAAGTTAGTTTTTTTTTTTTAGAATTTTGAAAATAAGTGTGTTACATTTTAAAAATATTAACCTGATTAAAATGTTCCACACCACATTTTTTTTTAGCAAAGGCAAAGTTAATTCATTTCATTAAAAATTAACGAATATAAAGTAGGCGTTACATGATGAAAGATATGGGGGCTAGGGTTGTTGAGGCAAAATCCCTAATTAATTTTAAAGATAATAAACCTTGATGATTAAGGAATTAATGGACTTTGATTAATTTCTTGGTATTTAACTTGTGCTCTTGAGTGTTTTACTAAGACAGGAACAAGGTTTAAATTATACCAAGATTCAAGAAACCAAAGAACATTTGGTTTTATGAACTAACTTTGAGTTCAGAAAGTTAGTTCAGAATGTTGGTCAGGGAGTTCATCAGAATGTTCAAGTAGAGTTCAGAAGGTTGGTCTTACACAAGCCAAGAAACTCAAGAACATTATTAAGAACATGCAAGTCATACGTGACATGAATAAATGTCCAGGAAAGTACATTTGCATGAATCAATCAAGCAATAAAGACATTTACAAGGTTGATGCCAAAAATGATATTCAATGTTCATTTAAGACTGTGAACATTTGAAGTACTAGGAATATTCGAATGAGAATATCATCCTAGATGTTGCAATCACTGCACTTCACTTATGTTTTCACTATTAGGATTGATTACATCAAATATGAGTCTTACAAATCATCCTAAGTGAAAACAAATGAAACATTCTAATGATCAGAATGTTCAGCTCTGCACATGCTTTATACTGTGAACAGTACAGTAGGTGGAAAGTTAAAAAGCAACGCAAAAAAGGAAGATCTTGTCCTGATCAATCAAAGATGGACACGTATGAGATATGATACTGTACAATATCATGCAAATCTCCCAAAAGCATGAGCTTGAAGATTGAAGAACCACTGTTCTCTCTCCTGCACACAATCCAATGCAGATATGAAATTACTTTATCCAGCAACATTATGATGTTTGTGCAAAAGTTACAACACATGAGTAATGCCCAGAAAATCATGAGGCACACATTGGATAAACCCATAAACTCATCATACACTCATAAATGATGAACCCAGATGAATGTCATGATGAGCATCAACATTCTGATGTTCATCCTAAGAACACAACAACATTCTCATGGTCAGAATATTAATTCACCCAGGTTTTCAAGTAAAAGTAAGTGGGGCGCAAGACACATGGCATAAGACCATTGGTCACCCTCTAACGGCTATATGAGCCCAAAAACTCTATAAATAAAGATCAAAGGCTCAACATTACTTGCACCATTGCAAAGCATACAAGGAAAACAACCTTAGATTGTTTTAAAGCTTTAGCATTTGAATTGATCATCACTGGACATTCAAATTGTCTCTTGTTGTGTAAATCAATTCTCTATTATCATGTTAAAGATAATTTCTCCCTCCATTCTTCTCTTGTCTGATTTCAATCATTCAAACTCCATACAAATTGTAATCAAAATCTCATCTAGTTTTATGGGTACTAAAATGTTAGTTTGAGCAAAGATTGTAAAAGTCTAAGTGGATAACTTAGCAAGAAGGTGCAAATCTGCCGAGGCTTAGAGAATACAATGTTGTAATTGTTCAAGTGAACAAAGATTGTAAGGTGCAGGATTTGAGAGGTTATCTCAAGATTCATAGTGGAAACTCTCACAAGATTGTGAGGAGTGGACTAACCTATATTGGTTGAACCACTATAAATTTTTGTGTGTTTTTTCTCTATTCCCTATACTCTTTAATTTTAGTATACACTTCACACAAAAACCCATTTATTTTATTAAACAGTTTTTGCATAAGAACTTCAGAACGTTCTGAAGTTATTTCACTAACTTAACTATTCCAAGTAACACAACTTGAGAATTAATTTTAAGTTACAAGTTAATTTTTAAAGGGTCACAATTCAAACCCCCTTCCTTGTGACTATTTTATCCACTTCAAGGGTGAGATAGTGATGTTCTGGCAATACTATGAGCAACTCTATTTGCTTGCTTCCTAACATACGACACTACAAAGTTGGGTCTATTAAGTAGTAAACTTCTACATTGAGTTACAAGATCACCGAACTCGTTGATGAGAGTAGTGGTGATGGAAAGAGCATCAAATAAGATTTTAGAATCGGTCTCAAACACGACATCACACATTCCATGTGAGATAGCCACTTTGATAGCATCTAGAAGGCCTAATGATCCAACCTCTAAAATAGTAGCCGATGAGTAGTAGAAGTCTGATTTGCCAAGTAATAATACACTCATAGAGTCATGGCATAATCAAGTTATTGTTGAAAGCGGCTGCATCTACATTACATTTGATCATGCCAACCGGTGGTTTGATCCAAGCGTGTTCTGAATTTGTGTTGTGGATTGGTGCCTTTGCTTGTTGCATACAACTCCCTTCATTTAGTGTGTCCTTTGCGCGAATGATATTTGTACAACAATTTATTGACAACATTTTTTTCTCTCTTCCCGTCGATCAACAACAATAAAGAGAGAAAAAGGAAGAAAAAAAGTAAACACATGATATAAGTATGAAAGAAAGAATTGTTCAAAAATTACCACAAAAGAATTGAACAAATATCATTTCTCTTACATTAAAGATTCATTTAGGTTAACCAAGTTGCTTGAGCTCCAGTGGCAATGAGCTCCTTCCAAGGACGTACCCGGGGAATACCGGGTTCAATTCCCACGGGAAACAACGCTTGACGAGTGTGCATGCCTTTACGCACGAACCCGGATTAGTCATCCATCATTGGTAGGTCGGAAACCTATACGAAAGAGAAAAAAAATTCATTTAGGTTAAATCAAATCATGAAACCAAATACTAAAACCAACCTATAATAAAATCTTTACCCCATGAATGATGGCATGATCACATGATATATGCACACAATTTAGTTTTTTTTTTGAAGGAAATATGCACACAAATTAGTGTTGAACGTGTATTGGCCAATGAAATAATAACTACATCATCATAACGTACAACAATCAATCACCAACAAAATACCCTCTTTTACCGTACCCTGTTTTCAAATGAGGTCACATAGTACTTTAGGTTATATAAATCAATAAATCAATTAAATTAAAAACATTATAAATATAAATTACCTTCAACTTTTCTTCTTCTTCTTCTTCTTCTTCTTCTCTCGTTTTTTCACATTCCGTTCCTAAAATCTCACCATGTCCAACAGGTAAATCTTAACAACCTTTTTTTCTTCGATCGTTTCTCACATTTCTTCAATTTCGTTGTTTTTCTTGTTTTAGTTTTGTTTTTGTATGGTTTTTGCAATTTAGGTTTCAAAAGAGGAAAAAACAATGACCCATTTGATTATTTATGTTGTTAATCTTGTTGTTTGATGGTTTTTGTTCTTGATGTGATTAAAGATTCGTTTGATGATTGTTTTAAGCTATTTTCTGATTTTTTTTTTGTGTTTTGTCATTGTATTAATCAGAAATTTTGATTAAATTAAAGTTTAATCAATTCTTTTTCTGTTTAGGTTGATTTAATTTTAGGGTTTTTAGTTTAAAAATTAAAGATGAATTTTTGAAATTTAATTTTTAGGGTTTTATTTTCTTTTTTATTTCATTCTAATGATATGTGACTTAACAGAAAAATTGAAATCCAAATGTATGTGACTCAGAAATTCTGTTTGTAAATGTTAGTTTTTTTTTTTTTTTTAATTTGTATGTACTTGTAATTTTTTTCGTTGTTCATTCACTTTAGCAATTGAAGATTATTTCTTGGTTGATAACTTGTTCTTTTTTTCTTTTTCTGTAATTTATTTAATTATTTACTTAAATTTATGAATTGTTTCAGGGTTTGCAAGTTTTATGCGCGAGGCGTATGTTTGAAAGGCGACCAATGTGATTTTTCTCATCAGAGAAAGGAGACTGCATCTGATGTAACTTTAATTCTAATCTCCATTTACTGTTACTGACCAATGTACTTTGTAGCACCGATACCTCTAATCACCGACAAAACACGACACTAACTCATGTGATTACAGTAAATAATTCATTTTCACAAATGATCACTGTTGTCGATGTGTCGGTGTCAGTGTCCTATCCCGTGTCTGTGTTTGTATCAGTGTTTCATCGCCAATGTGTTTTCTACTTTGTATTTATACTGTTCTTACTGGTTTTCTTTATGAAAAAACAGATTTGCTCTTATTATCAGAAAGGGTCTTGTGCTTATGGTAGTCGGTGCAGATATAAGCACGTCCGAGCTTCTCAAGCATCATCTTCAGGATCTATGGTTTCAGATTCTGCTGTGCCTGTGGCTCGTAGTGCTAAAGTAGCATCAAGTTGGGTTCCGAAAGTTACAAAGGTTACTTTATCTGACAAGCGCGGCGTAAAGGGTTTACAACGCAAGCATCAGGACTCTACCGATGTTGGTGAATCCAGTACTGGTAGTGCTAGACCACATGAAAATTTGTTTTGTAAATTTGCTGCTGCCAACTGCCCCGGTGGATGTTCTCGTATTCACGGAAATCAATGCTTGTACTGTAGAAAATATTGCCTGCATCCTACTGATAAAAAGGAAAAAGAAAATCATTTGAGGACTTGTGACAAAAAGGAAAAGTACCTTCTGGCTTTGAAAAACAGCGAAGAGATAGAATGCAATGTTTGTCTCGAGCGTGTCCTTTCGAAACCCAAGCCATCGGAATGTAAGTTTGGGTTGCTTCCAGAATGTGATCATGCTTTCTGTTTGTCATGTATCCGCAATTGGCGTAGTAGTGCCCCAACCTCTACAATGGAAATCGGTAGTAACACCAATACAGTGAGAACCTGCCCTGTTTGCCGCAAACTATCATATTTTGTCATTCCAAGTGGTATTTGGTTTACTACAAAGGAAGAAAAACAGGAAATTATTGATAACTACAAGGCAAACTGCAGGTAATTTCATATATACTTACCGTTATGTATGCTGCAAGAATTATTAAGCGTGAATGTTTGGTATTTGAAATTTGACTCTACCTATTTTTTTATTTTTTTCCTTTCAGATTGATTGATTGCAAACATTTTGACTCTGGAAATGGAAATTGTCCATTTGGGGCAAGCTGTTTCTACAAGGTACCATCTCTCTTATGTCTCTTGCTTTCTTTTATATTTTCGTTGGTCAAGTTTGATTATCATGATTGTTGACAAAAATGAGTAACATGATTGTTGACAAAAATGAGTAACATGATTGTTTTGTATGCAATATGTTGGATTAGTTCTTGAAATCTATCCATATAAGCACGTATAAATTTTCCGTTCTCCCCAAATCCTTGTAGATGTTGTCGACTTATGTGCGCTAAGCAAGAACCACAAGCGAATGAGGCACGCTTAGTGACTTTTCCTTTCTTTCAATAAATGCCAATACAGAATGTTGAAATTTGAAGTGAATATCTTTCACCTCCAGCAGTTTATTCATTTATGACAAATCTCCCATTGTGTGAAAAATCATATAAACTATCATAGGAAGATGATGTAGAGGCATGCTTTGATTTTACCTAAAATTTGTAAGAATTTGTCGAAACGAAACAACTAGTAGTTTTGTTTTAGTTTACAGTTTTTTTTACAGAGGATGCGGGTTAAGATAACTAACTGAACAACAATCATTCAGCGTACACACATATGTATTATATATTAATTAGTTTTAGTAAAATTTTAAGTTTTTTTTGTCTCATGTAGTAGGAAAGTGGTATTTTGGACTTCGGTTTTCTATAGTGCTACTGTTATTTTTACTAATCGTCTTTAATTCGTACCATCGACTCCAAGATCTTCTAAGTAGTTTCATGATTGTCACATTCACCATTTTACTAGATCTATAGATCTCTTCCCCATGTTTAATGTCTACATCATCACTTACTTCATCTTCATCTTTTGTATGTTCCATTCTGTTAGAGCTTTTGAATGCCTAGAAGTAGTTTCTTCAATCTTGGTTGGTGCCTAATGGTTGGAATATGTTGCAAGTTAATTAGTGTCAATTACATAAGAAACAACTTCATAAGTCAAAGTATCATTTTCAAAAATATGTTTGATCTTCAGCTTCTGCATCAACCCTCCGCCCATTTCTCCTATAGACCACTAAATACTAGTTGATCAATAGAGGGAAAATGAGTTCAAAGGATTTTGTTGTGTTAACACAACCAATATGATTTATATTCATGATTAGTACAGTATACTAGTGCTCTGATTGTAGCCTCAATTACATCCCTACTTTCTATGCTCCATGTATTCCAATGCGTCGTAACTAGGAGAAGAATAATAATACAATGTTCACGAGAAATGTAAAAGTCATACTTACAATGTCCAAATCAATGGTTAGGATTAAGGTTTGTACTTTTACTCCCTAATACAGAGCCGCTAGTTGCTGGCGCTAGCATTACCCTTTACCACTTACACAAATTCTATTGTGCATTCTCATCTATAAAAATAAACTGAGACTTCTATAAATGAGACTTCTATGAGTTATGACACATTGCATTGGGGATGGTAGCTAGATCCAAATCCAAAGAAACCATCAAAATTATCTTCAAAGGATTAAGCTTTTACCCACCAAATTGGTCTACTAGATTTGTGAATGGGGACTCACCCACAAAATTTTGTAGGTATGGCCCTATGGGTTACTAGTATAATAACCTGCTCTACACTATATCTTTATTATATTATTACAATTATAAATCTCATGTTTTATCATGTTGTCAAATAAATGGATTAATGGAAACCAAATTCAGATTAAAATTATACTGGTAGTGGGTAAGAGTGGAAGCAGGCACTTAATGTTTAAGACTACCGTTAGTATTGTAATAGCATTCTTTATTTTGGATAGCAAAGTATCAGTAAGTTGGTGGTTAGGTTATGGTAGTTTCTAGGGTTTGAACCTTGAACTTCTTAAAACTCCTTCGATGTCCCTTAGCTCACCAACTGAGCCACTTACTTGGGAATGACACTCTTGTTTTTCCATTTTGTCAAATAAATACATCATTGAAGACCACAATCAGATTAACAAATTGCTAGTAGCCAACATGTAAATCTACAAGTGTCTAAGTTGTTATTGAGCACAGATATTTTTTCAAAAAGTGAGTATGGAAACAACTGCTATCATATGGACATACCTATATCCAAACCCGTCCTATTGTCATCACTCCATGACATGAACAGAAAAAAGATCAAAGAGGGGAAATCATTGCTAATTGAGAGCGCTTTTGTGATCCATGAGTTGTTGGTTGGCTGAAAATGATACTAAAGGCTAGAGCTATGGCCTGTAGCCGGATTCAAAATGCAGTGAAATCTGTGTTTTTGGGTCCTGAAACAGGTCTGAGAACGAGTATTTGACTTGCACTGCTTATTCAGTAGCTAGCTAGGATTAGCTATCCTATTCTGTTTATTTCGTAGTTTTTTGGTGATAGGGCAGGACCGCAGGATTATGAACCAACAAGATAGTTTAGAAGTATTTTTCATTCCCAACCTTGTTTGCCCCTCCCCTACACTGTCGTTGATGCTTGTCTTTCTCCACCGTTGTCCTAGCCTCCTAAAACCCTTAACCACTGCCACCCCTGTTTCCAAACACCATCCATCACCATCGCCTCCACCTGACAAAAGCATAACTTTGTAATATATATGTAATTGATATCATATCCTGCCATTATTTAGTCCACCCGAAACACAGGGCAGTTAAACATAATACCTCATGGACTCGATAAGGAGCAACCTTGCTAAAAAAATTTCTATAACTTTTTTTTATAAAAATTTAATTAAAAGGAGAAAACAATTTAGGCCTTAGTGTCTATGTTCAAAAGATGAACTAAATCCTAAAATACTATAAATATCGGGAGGAAAGTCTACTCATATTTATAATGCATGTAAATGTAAATAGTCTTTGGTTCCTTGCGTATCCATTTTATATTAGTTTTTGAGATGGTTTAGATTTGTTTCTCTTTTAATGATTTGATATCTGTTACTTTCAGCATACAGTGAAGCCTGGCTCATACACATGGAGACACCGCAGGCCACCACCTCAACGCAGACAAAACCATTTCGATATGCATGACATGTTGGATGTACTCGGTGAGGTTGATCTATCAAGTGGAGAATTTTATTCCATCATGAGGGACTCAGATTTTTTTGAGGGAATGGATCCATTTGAGATGATGGCATTATCAGATTCGCTGGCTGGCGGTTCAGGTCCTTGTTTGGGTCCTTTTGATTCAGACGATGATGATGATGGGTTTCGTGTTTCTCAAATGGCTGCTATGTCAGAGGCCATGGCTCTTGGGATGGATGCTTTTGGCCCTGATGACGACGATGAGGAAGAGTTTAATGTTTTTCGAATGGCTGCTATGTCAGAGGCCATGGCTTCTGGGATAGATGATTTTGGCCCTGATGATTTTCATGGAATTGATCCTATGGATGCAGCTTTGATATCAATGATGATGCATTCTCATATGGACGACGAAGATGATGATGAAGAGTACGAGGATGAAGAATACACTGATGATGAATATTAGATTTACTTGGTTCATATGATGCCCTAGTTTTAAACAGTTTTTGAAGAAGTTTTCTTTAACTAAGTTGTGTCACCTCTCTTTTCTTATGAAAATCATTTGGCAGGAAGTTTAAGATTATCATTCTAGTTTGTGATGTCTATAGATCATATGCCATTTTGAAGGTCATGTTGCCATTTTAAGGAGTTTTGGCTTAAGGGTTTTGTTTTGGATTTTGTGGCTTATGTAGTTATTTTGCAACAGTGAATCCCATAATACCCTATGAAAAGATTGGTTGGTTTTGATCCTAGTTAAAGTTTTGTAGCATCTTTACTTCTCATAATTGAATTCAAAAGTTTGCTGATGAATTTTTGTTGCATGTGTTTGAGTAATATTTGATCAGACATTTGTTTCAATTAAAGTTATTTAGAAGCAATTTTAAAATTGAAAGTTATGTATACTTAGTCAAAGTAAGCAACATTTGTTCTATCTAAAATTTGTGTTGGGTCTGTTGTAAACTATAGTGTAAAAAAATAGTTTTTCTAATACCTAAAAACTTGTGTTCAATCTAATATACCGCCAGTGATTATGTGTCTAATGACGGTTGGAATTGGAATCTACTAACCAACCCTTACCTTCTCATATTTGTGCTCGCATTGCTAGTAGATTCCAATATGGAAGTTTTCTAATGATGGTCTTTTTTCTATTAAATCAGCTTATCAGTTATCAGGGCTTTGTTTGTGAAGGAATCGACTCCCAATTCCAAGTTGTTATGGAGGTGGCAATGCCATTCCAAATTGTTCTTGGTAAACTTTTTACTAATGCTGAAAGGAAACATCGTGGAATTTCTGAACAAGGTGAGTTTTTATCTTCAAACTACTAGTATTAGTCCTACAATTTGGAAGTGGCCTACCTTGTTTGGTATCATAAGTAATATGTTATGGCTAGACAAAAACAAGCTAGTGTTCTTAAACCGCTTCCTTCTTTTATTGAAGGTAAATTGCATGAGATTAATATCAAGTGGAACCTGTCCCATACCACTTCCTTCAAGTTGAACACAAGTGATTCTTTCATTGGGCACTTTAGTCTTTCTTCTTGCGGAGGTCTTATGAGGAACTCCATGGGTTGTTTTATTCGTGGCTTCACCTTTGATCTTGGTCGTTCTACTTCAGTTATGGTTAAACTTTGGGGTCTTGTTCATGGTTTGAGGTTGGTAAATAACCTGGGTATAGATAAACTCAGTGAACGTTTCAAAAAGATAAACTCTGTGATCTTATCGTAAAGATAAACTCTGTGATCTTATCGTAGAGATAAACTCTGGAGATAAACTCTGTGATCTTATCGTAGAGATAAACTCTGTGATCTTATCGTAGTTTATCTATACCCTGGGAATGGTTCGAGACGTCACCATTCCCACCACCGTGATAAATAACCTGGGTATAGATAAGCTTTGGGGTCTTCTTCAATCTTTCAATTTATCAACATTTGACTGCGATAATTTTTGTTTACAAGTTTTTTTTTTCCTGAAACAACAAGTTTTAATTTTTATAAGAAATACAATTATCATTTATAGCGGGGCTTTTGAACTAAGAATTTAAAGTTAGAAACAAAAGCATTGCCCACTCTAATTTATTTATTTTACAGTAAAATGAATTAAAGAATCCATTTATTTGAATCATTCTGAATATACAAATAAAGAAAAATCAAAAGGCATCATGCAATGAAACCCAAGCAGGAAACGTCAGCACATGATCGCATAAAATACAATTGTGTGAGAAAAGGAGGAGGGAAGGGATATGTGATGATGGATATGGAGGTTTGGGAGAGAGAAGTTTACTTTTAATAAGCAGATAGAAGAGAAGTATCCTTATATATAAAAATCATTATTTATACTTGAATAGAAGTCAAGCGGGCAACAAGCTGCGCCGCTAGACCTTTTTGGATGGCAAAACCAATCCTCGTGAATACAACATTCATAGACCTAGGAGACATAACATTGTTATGCATAACCTTTTGAACTCTATGTAGAAGGTCAACAACCTCTGGTGCTAGGAAACCAAAAGTGTCAAAAGCAAATGGTATAAAAGCATGTTGATTGTCAAAACACGCTTTCTCATGTTTGGCCACTTTGCTTGACGTAGCTTTTAGAGCTGTCTGTCCTACGATAAAAGGTCCGACACCTAATCCCACAAGTGGTGAAACCCCAGTCAAGTCTACACAAACATGTTTTCCACCTACACATCCGTACACCATCACATCCGCAGACCTGAGTGTTGATCTTTTATCTAGTGGGTCAGTCAGGAAGTTCACAGGCGCCTCCTTCTTCACTGATATTTCCGTCCGTCTGAATATATCAAAAAGTACATCCCTAACAAAGTAATGTCTGTACTTAAACCCGAGAAGCTCCTTACAATGAACGACATGCTCCCCAAAAGTATCCAGGCACGCCTTACGACAAACAGGGCACACCTCATCAATAGGAAATTGTGGAATCATAAGGCGATATCTAAGGTTAGTACGATACTCCACTGGTGATATATGTTGACCTAACCCATCAATCGGGATAGCTAGAAAAAAATCTTGAGCATGTGTTGCTTGCAAACATCCAAAAATTGCCTTCTGTCTCGTGGTCATGTCAAACTTAACTTCCATATCTTGAACACTTTTACTAAAAAGAGCACTCGTCAAAACATGTCGTGCTTTAGGAGGGACGGTGTCTTTGCTAGTAAAACTGCTAACATCAATTAATCCGTATAAAGATGTGTGATCTAGTGTGTGTACAGTGTATAATTAGATCCGTACACTCAATTAATCGAGTGGCTCCTAATTATTATTCAAGGTGGTCCACTGGTGAGGGACTTGGTAGAGCCCTCACCCTAGAATCCACCCCTTTAGCAACTCAATTTGTTTATGAATTTAAATTGAAATCTAAATACTAACTATCTTTTGGCTAAATAGTTTTCTTCCTACAAATTTACCTCTAATAATTTAGTCTTATTTTCAAGTTGACAGAAGGTCGAACTTGAAAAACGTTATACCATGTTTAGGACTGAATTGAAATATTTATCGTTGTTAATGGTCAAAATGAGAGTATTTTATAAAGTCATGGATCAATTAAATGGTTTAATTGTAAAATGTACTCCCTCCAGTCCTCATCATATAAGATATATATGTTTTTTAATAAAATAATTGGTCCTATTTATAAGAAATTATCATAATTTTTGTGTAGTCATTGCTTACAAGATATTTCTACCTTTAATTTAATGTTTGTTTTTCAATATTAATGAGTGTATTTAATTTTTCACAATTTTCTACAAAGATACTTCCTTTAATCATATTTATAAGCAACTTTTATTTTTTAAGATTCATTTTACATCTAGAAAAAGCAATAGTTAAAAAAGCAAAAATTAATTTTTCAAATATATCCACTATTTAATGAATTAAAAAAACAAAAATTACTTATAAATATAACCGAAAAGAGTAGATGGGTAAACATATTTAAAAAGTTGCATAGTTAATCATTACATTGTTTTTGGTTTTACTTCCGATAATAATGAGCGGATGGAGTGATACCTGTCTTTCCATAAATGAAAAAACTAACCATGTGTTTTCTTCATCCAAAAAACTAAGCATGTGATTTCAGTCAAACAAAAACTATCTATTAAAAAAAGTCAAACAAAAACGAAGCATGTGATTTCATCACAAAAAGACTTTGTTTCGACACTCAAATCAAATAGATTTTGTATCCGTAAGATATCATCTTAATACAAAAAATAGGTTTAATAGCAGTTTTCGTCTCCTAACTTTTATGAAGTTGTGATTTTGGCCCCCAAATAAAAAAAACTACAAAATTGTCCCCTAAGTTTTGCAACTATAGCAGTTTTGGTAAAAAAAAAACACGTGGCACCTCACTTAGGGTGCCACAACATATACGGAGTCAAAATTGACTTTGGGGGCCAAAACTGCCACGGATGCAAAACTTAGGGGGCGGTTTTATAGTTTTTTTTTTAGGAGGTCAAAATCTCAACTTTGAGAAAGTTAGCGGGTTAAAACTGCTATTAAGTCAAAAAAATAAATTAAAATATAGATTATCATTAGAAGTGTGTGTGGATGCTATTATTGTCCATTGCCATCACCAAACTCAGAGTAACATTTGCATTAAAAAAACCAAACTTAGTAGCATTTCAACTTTGTTCTTGATTAATCTGCTCTTGTTTTTTTTCTTCTTCTTATTTGAAGAATGGTTGAGCAAATTCCATATGGTGTTGCTACTAGCCTCATTAACAGGTAACTTAATTTTCAACTCTTTCTACTCCTTCCACCACCTTTGTATGGTTGGTTAATTATTTTTGTTTATTTGAAACTTTTCGAGAAAACATTTGAAGAAAATTATCAAAATGAAAGAGAATTTCTGTTGACAGGTTGGCTTCTGCTGCCTTACGTGAATTTGGAAGGATTTATGGTGTTATGGATAAACTGGAAAGGCTTAAAAACACAATTGAATCTGTTAGAGCTGTTCTTCTTGATGCTGAGGAGAAACAAGAAGCACAAAATCATGCTGTAAGGAATTGGGTAAGAAGGCTCAAAGATGTGCTTCATCAGGCAAATGATTTGCTAGATGAATTTGTTATTGAAGATATGAGACACAAAATCGATGAAGCTCGTCGGAACAAAGTAACAAAGGTATTTCGTATCTTCTCTCCCAACATAATTTCTTTTCACCGTAAAATGGCTCATGAGATTGAAAAAATACAAAAAAAGATTAATGATGTGGTGAAAGACATGTCTGGGTTAAATCTAAACACAAATGTTGTGGTGGTTGAGCAAAGTAACCAAGTAAAGAGGGAAACTAGTTCTTTTGTGTTAGAATCGGATATCAATGGAAGAGACGATGATAAAAAAGAGATTATAAGCTTGTTAAGGCGACTAGATGGAAATCAGAATGTCTCTGTGGTTGCTATTGTTGGGATTGGTGGTTTGGGGAAGACAACTCTTGCTCAATTGGTATACAATGATGGGGAAATGCAAAATTTGTTTGAAAAGAGGATGTGGGTATGTGTCTCTCAAAATTTTGAAGTCAAAGCGATTGTCACGAATATGTTGGAGTCATTAACCAAGAACAAAATTGACGATACATTATCATTGGACAACTTGCAAACTATGTTTCGTGAAAAATTAACTAATAAGAGATACTTGTTAGTCCTTGATGATATTTGGAACGATAGTTATGAAAAATGGGCTCAATTGCGAACGTACTTGATGTGTGGCGCTCAAGGAAGTAAGATTTTAATGACAACTCGTAGTACAATTGTGGCACAAACAATGGGTATAAGTGTTCCATATTTTTTGAATGGTTTGATTCCAGAAGAATCCTGGAGTTTATTAAAGAAGATTGCATTTGGGGATGATACCATTGAAGTGAACCAAACTCTTGACACAATTGGTAAGAAGATAGTAGAAAAGTGCAAAGGAGTTCCATTAGCAATTAGATCATTAGGAGGCATATTCCTGACAAAAAGGGAAGAAAGAGAATGGATCAATGTACTACAAGGTGACTTTTGGAAATTGTGTGAGGATAAAGACAGCATCTTGCCAGTCCTAAAATTGAGTTACCAAAACTTATCGCCTCAACAAAGACAATGTTTTGCTTATTGCTCTTTATATCCTAAGGATTGGGTGTTTGACAAGGGAGAGTTGATTCAAATGTGGATGGCACATGGTTATCTTGAATGTTCAGGTGAAGAGCAATGTAGGGAAGATGTTGGTAACGAATTCATATATATTTTCTTGATGAAATCATTCTTTCAAGATGCACAAATGAATCAAGATGGTGATATATTCAGTTTTAAAATGCATGATTTAATGCACGATCTTGCAATACAAGTAGCTGGCAGTGATTGTTGTTACTTGGATAGTAAGGCAAAAAGATGTATAGGAAGACCTGTGCATCTATCTGTGGAATTTGATGCATTTTGTTTGTTGAAATCAATGGATGCTAGTAGGCTGCAAACTTTGATTATGTTTTCTTCCTATAAAGAAAAGGAATTAGATGCAGATGAATTGTCAGTTATTTTGAATTTCAAATACCTACGCGTCTTGAAGTTGATGTACTCTTCTTTGAGCAAGTTATCTGGTTCTATTGAAAAATTGAAGCATTTAAGATACCTTAACTTACTTACGTGTCGTGGAATAAAAATTCTTACCAAATCTATAGGCAATCTTGTTTGTTTGCAAACAATAAAAGTGAAATTGGATGAAAGTGTTGTACTTTATTCAGAGGATGTCTCGAAATTAATCAATTTAAGACACCTCGAGATTAGTGAATGGATTTGCAATGACAAGATAAAATCTATTGGATTTGGAAAATTGAGCATACAACAACACAAGGGTATGGTTTTTTCAAAATGGCTTTTTTCACTCACAAATATTACTGAAATATCTCTTACCCGTTGCCAAGGTTTCCAATATCTTCCACCATTGGAACGTCTTCCGTTCCTTAAGTCATTTCAGTTATTTTGTCTTTATGATTTGGAGTACATCTATTACGAAGAGCCTATTCTTCATGAATCGTTCTTCCCATCTTTAGAGATTCTACTTTTTTGGCAATGCGAGAAGATGAGGGGATGGAGGAGGAAGACTGGAGATGATTTCAATGATATTAACTCTTCACATCATCTATGGTGGCCTCAATTTCATTGTCTTTCAAAATTGGCAATTAAAGGGTGTCAGATGTTGACTTCCATGCCTTCTTTTCCAAACATTAAGAGATTATTATTGAATGCTTGCAGTGTGGAGATATTGGAAGCAACACTGAATATACCAGCTTCACAATATTCAAATGGCTTCCCTCCTCTTTCGATGCTCAAATACTTGCGAATTAATGCAATGAATATGGATGTGAAAAAAGCCCCAAAGGATTGGTTGAAAAATCTCACGTCTCTCAAGAATCTTGATTTTGACTATCTTTCAGATCAACAACTTGAAGTCATTGAAATATGGTTTAAAGATAATCACAAATGTCTTCCTTCCCTCCAAAAAATCACCTTTTATAATTGTTACAACCTAAAGATATTGCCAGATTGGATATGTAACCTTTCATCACTTCAGCATATCGGAATAACCTCTTGCAGAAATTTGGCATTGCTTCCTGAAGGAATCTCTCGTCTTACCAACTTATGTACCTTAGAAATCATTGACTGTCCAATTTTAGCTGAAGAATGTCGTGCAGAAGCAAGTGCAACTTCGACTAAGATTGCTCGCATCCCAAACATAATCATACGTGATTGGTATTAGAAGGTACTCATATTTCCTAGCAAACAATTAGTATTTTTGGTCTCTTGTTTATTTTTCTTGATTTTTGAAACAAAATGGTTTCCATTATTTGAACCTTGAAAGACTTTTTAATTTTTTATTTCCACACTAGTTTATACTTGCAATTTCTTGTATTCACTCATCTAGGTTTTCTCATTTGTAGTTTTAAGTTCATGGTAAATTTTTAGATCGTTACTTTAGCACGGGAAGACTTATTATTTTGAATGCTTATGGATGAAAATGGAAGGAAAAGTATTTTCTTTCGTAAGGAAAATGGTAAAAAATCACATTCAAAAGAGATACCAAAGACTTTCTTGATAAAGTTGTATTATTGCAACACATTTTGTACACATACGGGACACCGTATGTGACCCGTATTTGTACCATATACTGTATTTTTTTTTTACAATTTGTAGATAATAATAGAGGGATACTTTTTGGGTCCTTCAATTTTTTTATTTATTTAGGGTTTTTGTAGGACAAATATGAGTTTGTGTCATTAACCCCTTAATGTACTTAATTAACCACTAAAATGTATGTCATTAACCACTTGTTTATCATATATTTCATTAATCACTAGTAAGTCATTACCCTTAAAAAAAATGTAAGTCACTAATCACTTATTTAATATAATTTGGGTGTAGGACGAAACTGGATGGGGCGGCATTGTTTGAGGGTGAAGATTTCTGGTCTTAGAGGTGCAATTTGGGTGAAGTTTACTCTTTGCGATCGGCGTATGAGGCTCTCTCGGGAAGGAATTTTTGGTGTCAGTTGAGAGGTCTGAGGAGGTGGTCAAGTCTCTCAATCTTGTATGACAGAGGTGAGCTCCTTCTAAAGTGAAAGTTTTCTCTTGGCAGCTTATCATTGACATGATTCCTACGCATTAAAATATTTTTAAGTGAAGGGTGATCTCTGAACTGACCAGTATTTCAGGTTAGTCTTGGGGGGAAGGGGGAGTTTGAGTCAGTTTATCACTTGTAGGATAGTGTCTAGGATCTGATATCTAGTTTGTAGCCTATAAGTGGTTAGGCTGGGAGTGGGTTTTACCTAGGAGTCTTGTGGGTTGTTTCAGGCTTTCATGTCTCTAGGAGTGCGAAAGCAGTCTAGGCTAGGTTTTGTTTTGGTATGGCATGCAACTGTGTGGTCGATCAGGAAAGCCCGAAATGACCTAATTTTTTCGGGTAGACTGATTGAGACTGAGTATTTGGTGAAGAGGATCCAATTTCAGTCTTGGAAGTGGTTCTTTCGTAAACACCTATGACATCGTTGTTCCTTCTATGAGGTGGAGCCAATTCTTTGTTGGCGCCAATCGAGTGTAGTGTGGTTGGCAAAGATGGATTTGATATGTGGTTTGGTTGGTGCCCGGTCTTCGGAGCTTTTTTGTTTTGTGGGGGGTCCTTCCTCTGCTTTCTCTTTGGTAGCGGTTGGGGTGGTTTGGTGTTTGTTTTGGTCTTCTGGTCAGCTCTTAAGTTTTTCTTTTTGGCTACTTCGTCTTTTGGCGGTTGCCGAGGGGTTTTTCTAGTGACTGCAAGTATTCTCTTTGGGTGTTTTGCCCATATAAACCTTTTTTTTGTGGTGTTCGGGATTCGAACCCATGACCTTACATATATTATGCATTGTGTCCTTACCAACTGAGTTAAGCCCACATGGACTTGTCCTTATAAACTAATGCAAATATACAAATATCTCATTGTAACAAAAAAAAAATACAAATAACCTCATCAACCATTTAGAGTACTTTGTTAACCACTTGTTTATTTTATTTTATTTTGTGGAAACCATTATTTTTCTTATACTCTTGAAATCTATTTCAAGATTTATAGACTATCAGATACTGATTTATGTTATTTTGTCCATGTAGAAGAGTTGAGTGCTGGTGTTGAGAAATACCTGATGTGCTGTAGAATTGTACAAGCTAGCTTGCTTAATAAAAGAAATAGAGGCCTGGAGGATATGCTGGTGTAGAAGGTTGTTTGATGATTTGCTTCCCTCTTGTTTTATGATCAAAGATATTACAGCTTTTCTTTTTTTAATGATTATTGATGAATTTCATTGTGCAGACCCAATTGTTTTGATGTACTACTTAAGTTTAGTTTTATTTTTATATCAGTAAGAATGTCAAAAAGGGGTTCTTGTAAATTTCAAATCTTGATCAACGAATGTTGAGGCATATACATTTTATGAATTTCCTTCTCTTTTTATTCTTAGGTGCTTGCACATAACAGCCTGATTTGGGTTCTAATTTACATATGACATCCTAGGAGGAAGATATATAGTTAATTGGTGGATAGTTGGAAAGAATCCATGTACAATAATTTTGTAATTTGAATCCACCATCTTAAAGGACAATGAATTTGGAAATTGTTCATTGTGAATTTGTAATGGCCTTAGCTCAATTATTTTTCCTTAAAGAAGTATATCATGCAATTTCAACCTTGTTCGTAGCTTCAAAATAGAGTAATGATCAAGGTATCCAAGAAAAAGCTATCAAGCTTCACTAAAATATAATCAATTGGGTTTGTCCCATGGGTTTTCTTTTGTATTCCTTTCAAGATCTCATGTTTAATTTCCTTTGGTATTAATTTTGGTGGGATAATCCATACTCATAGAGTTTTGTTCTGGCTTTAAATAACAAATGAATGTTGAAATTGTTGAAATTGTACCTCTCGAGTCAGTCAATCCTTGAGCCGGCTACCGACTTTTAAATAAATAAAAAAATCACCAAAGCATGTGTTCAATTTAGTTAGAGGTAATGTCATGCTGGAGGATAGTTATGCAAAGTTGGCAGGCCGTTATGCCACATTGGCAGTTAGTTATACCACATAGTTTAAGTTAGTTATAAAGCTTCAAAGTTGTTAAGCAACACAAATGGAAATTCTCTCAAATTTGTTGTTTTTCGAATTCATAAAAAAGTACCTTTAAAAAAGATATTACCGGGTTGAGTCACGACCAGGTCGCTTTCTTTAAAATGTTTCACAACACTACCTGAGTTTGTGCAAGGTAGACTAACAACCTCGCTGCCTCGAGGATAAAACAACTCAGTTCACCTGTTCAATTACGTACTGCACCGTAAGTAATCGTTCTAGAAATAACACCCTTAAAATATGGTTTAATCAATCGTTCGATTAAACTGCTCAATACGGTATGTAGACCACTCTCGAAACCGATGAGACAAAAAGGAGTATAAGAAGAAGGACGGACGACGACGATCGACGTCGTCGCGCGCGAAATATATATAATTTCTAAGCGCTCACCCGTTCGCAAAAGTGGGTACCCCAAGGGCACACCCTTTTAAGCCATTCTCCACTTATATAAACACTTATTAGGTAGTATGACCCTCCAATGTGGGACATTTTTAAGTCATATCAACACTAGCTCTTGCTAAGGTGTTTATTCTATCCAACTTCCACTATTGTTGCTAGTGTTCCAACAATTTTTTTTTATGTATCATTCATTTCTCGATTCAAAATCGTTATTGTTTTCTGTTGCATCAAGCTTTTCTTCTCTAACTTCAATGAAGTCTTCATCTCCTCTAGTCACCAACAATGGTGGTTCACTCTTTGATTCTACAAGATCAGGATCGATCAATGCATTTCACTCCAAAATTGTCGATCAAACTTGATGACAAAAATTCTCTCTGCTTCTTGATGACAAAAATCTCATGAAAGTAAAGGTGAGACAATTACGCTCTTAAAAAAACGCTCTGAGTTGAAAACGATTAAGCAAGGTACAAGATCAATTTCTGAGTATGTGTTTCATTTTGAAGAAATTGGTGATGTATTGCTCTCAAGAGGAGATCATATCACTAAACAAGATCAAATCAATGCTATTCTTGAAGGTTTGCCCAAAGAATACATAAAGTAAGGTTTTTTATGCCACATGTTTCTTTCACATTTATTCTCAATATTTTTTTTGTTATTATTCAACACTAATTTTTTATCTGGCATAAATATCTCAACAAACTACATATATTATTTAAATCTTATCCATTGCATATTTAATTTGATTTATTTTATAAATTTCTAATAAATTTATATTTTGCATAAACTTCTCAACAAACTACGTATATTACTTTGATCTTATACACTAAATATTTTAATTATTTTGCGAGAGCT
>Ga0315914_1000675_pt1 | contig 45687 bp, 20 predicted proteins | sample MpolenodulesMG_FD_203920 | JGI IMG/M metagenome (GOLD analysis project Ga0315914, IMG submission 203920) | Medicago polymorpha root nodule microbial communities from Los Angeles, California, United States - elongated nodules | ecosystem: Host-associated > Plants > Roots > Nodule | place: USA... | reverse complement strand
CATTTTATGATATACCAAAGAGAATAGTAATACAGTGATGATTTTTGATAGGAAAGGGACAAGCGCAAAGCATTTCAGGAAGTTTGCAGGAATTTCAGGTTTATTTCCTGTGAAGAGTTATTATAATTAGTTGTTAGGATTTATTATTGAGTATATGGGCTCAGCCCACCTGTTTTACAATCTTCTCATGTCTCTTCTCTATTCACCCTCTTTTAAAGGACTGTGAAGTCATAGTCAAGTTAGCTTGATCATATTGTCTTTTGCAGGCCTGTCATGCATTTCTTTTTCTTGGAGAGGTTTCTACACCCAGCTGAGTGGTTTGACAAGAGACTTGCGTATACCCGAAGTGTTGCTGCTAGTTCTATGGTAAGTGCCTTCTACTTTTCCATGCATGCTTATTTTTTCAGTATCTGGATCCACCCTTGATCGAATTGAAGTGTCGGTGCTCTTTGTCCAAGTAAAGATGGACCATTCGACAACACTAACATGATTCAATTTTAGTCCTTTTCTAGTGCACTGGTTGAAGTTTTTATTTTCCCAATTTGTTAAGCAAACATCTAGCCTTCATATTGTAGCTGGGTTGCACTGAATACAGCTCTGATTTCTAAACTATCCCTTCATATTGCCCATTTTGTGATCCAAATCGATCACATCCTATATTAGTCTATTTTCTTTCAGAATATTTTCCAATTATTTTCTATCTGAAATATGATCATTATCAGAAATGTCAGAAATATCTCATTCTCAGGCCTTGGTGTATTTATTCGTTGATTCATATTCAGGTTGGTTATATTGTTGGCCTTGGAGATCGACATTCAATGAATATTTTAATTGATCAGACCACTGCAGAGGTTGTTCACATTGATCTTGGTGTTGCTTTTGAACAAGGCTTGATGCTTAAGACCCCAGAACGGGTATGTCTTTGATAATCCTTTATTAATGATCTAGAAAGCTTGCATGTGTCAAGACATATGTCTGAGATCACTGCAGATTTTAAAAATTTGAGGACACAACATAGCTACAATACAACTCATAAAATTATTATAGAATCAAAACAGAGACTAGGATGAACTAACAAAGAATATGGTTCACCATGAACCTTTAGTTGACACCATTGAATAGCAATGAACAGTTGATCGTATGAGGTTTCTTATTGGCTACTGAAAGGAATATGTAATTTCAAATTTGCAAATTAGTTTAGTTTTCCATCTCCAACCAATGTTATTGAAGCTAGTGAAAGAGAAACCCTAAAATGGGACGCTGATGAGAAAGAGAAGCAGTTGTAACTAGAAATAGAGAACCCTAAATACTCCCAAATATGTTTGAGGCTTGTGCCTCTGCTCCATTACTGTAGAGGACCTTGTGACCATGAGGGACTTTGCAACCTCTATCACAACTATGATGTTAATTGTCCAATGTCAACTTTGCTGCCTCATTTACATTGTTGATATCTTCTCTATGTGCTGGCAGGTTCCATTTAGGCTCACAAGAGACGTAATTGATGGAATGGGTGTAACTGGTGTAGAGGGGGTTTTCCGAAGATGTTGCGAGAAAACTCTCTCTGTGATGCGGACAAACAAAGAGGCATTACTGACAATTGTGGAAGTAATCATACTTCACTCAAATTTATATTGAATGAATTGAGCCTATTAATTTCTTTTTATTTTTCATAATCAATGTGTGTCTTCTGTAGGTGTTCATCCATGATCCTCTTTATAAGTGGGCTTTATCTCCTCTGAAAGCTTTGCAGCGTCAAAAGGTATTCTAAATCGTCAAAAGTTAGTTTCATTATTTAGCCTTTGAAACAAAAAGAATCCTTTTGTCCGGCATATCTTATGGGATTTGATGGCATGGCAACCCCATTCGGCGAAGTTTGTTCATCTTGCATCATTTGATTTATCCCCATTGATCTTTTTCCTGTTTTCTTCACAGGAAATGGAAGTTGATTTGGATACAGGTTTGGAGGAACCTCAAAACGAGTATGAAGGAAATAAGGATGCTGCACGTGCACTTTTACGTGTAAAGCAAAAGCTGGATGGGTATGAAGATGGTGAAATGCGAAGTATCCATGGACAGGTGTTTTATTGATATATCCCTTGCCAAATTAGTGTATTGATTATGCATGTTTCTTCTATATTGTTGTTTGGCTGATAAAATGGGTCAGCCTTCAGAATTCAGATAGTATGCATTAGTATTTCTTTCCCGGTTATGTAACTTCTAAATTAAGGGTTGGAAACTTGGAAAGATAAGGTTGTATATATTATATTCGAGTACGGCCAATTCTATAGTGCACAAGTGAGACCAATTTTGCATCATGCACGAGCTAATTTCTACCATTGGATCAATTCCAATAAAATAAATTAAATATGATGTGACTTTTTGATCCTATGGTGGAAAAGACGCTTGTGCATGATGCAATATCATTTTGCTTGTGCATGTTAGACAAAGCTTTCGATTACTTGCATATATGGCCACATATGTCCAATAGTATTTCTAAAAGAGAGCTGCATATGCATATTAGACTATACGACTGCTCATACGATCATACCAACCAGGTACTTCCATTGCACTGATGATTGCCATAAATTTCTAATTACAATCCTTAACCATGGGTGTTACCTGGGCGAATAAATGAAATATAATTTTACATGTTCAAATATGTCATGGGAAAATATAATTGTGGTATTCCATTTGCAGGTACAACAACTCATCCAAGATGCAATCGATTCTGATCGATTGTGCCAAATGTTTCCTGGTTGGGGAGCTTGGTTATGACACTCCTTTTTTCGTTGTACACCTCGAGTGATCTTGTATAGGCGGCTTATATTCATGTTGGTCTTTTTTTTCCTTCGAATTGTATAATAAACTCTTTCATATTTATTTTTGTTTCTTGTGTTTATATAAGGTCTTTCATTCATTAATTCGTTAGCTATAAAATTGGAGACTAGCTAGAGCTTCCCTAGTAGGCTTGTGGACAACATTATTTGTTTATCTCCAAATAAAATTTGCTCTAAAGTTTGAAAAAGGAGAAATGAGATCAGTACACTCCTAAAAAATAAGACCAAATGAATCTCACTTAGGTTGGACCGGTGGTGTTGGCTTAGACGCTGGAGTGCGTTCATCTCAAGGTTTCAAGTTTGATTTTCTTCAATGTCAATTTTGATGGGATAATTTAACTTTAAAATAATAATAAGACCAAATGATCTAATATTATGCTTAGGATGATAATATTATGAGCTGCTAATTTGCGATCAACTATGAAGTCCAGATGTGGTACGGCTCTGGGTACGTTTTGATATGGGTATGTTGAAACCCAAAAAAATTAAAATTTAAAATATGATGATACAACTAATATACGTTAACAAAAATTTTATACCAAAACTTATATGCATGTAAAATACTTGAAGTAAATAAGTATTGATTACTCTTTATTATAATATTATAAAAGTCACAATTTTTAAAAAAAATGAACGTGATTAAAATAAAATAAAAATGTAATAGCAACAATCGATCACCAACAAAAATTCGAGTCACGGAATACCATGAGATGTGTGTTGCTCCCTCCCTCATATTGTTATTTCTATTATATCACATAATCGAAATCAACACATCAAAGTGACCACTTTTATACTACGCAAAGCACAAGTGTTTGACAAAAATGTTTAGCCAAAAACGTAATGAAAATCAAATCAGTAAGCATAGGACCCCCAAACAAAGTTTCTCCGAAACGAAAGACATATCACCAAAGGATTTTCGAGGTATAAAATTATGTATTCATGAATGATGTTACTAGATATCTATTATCTTGTCTTGTGAGCATAGCTCAGTTGGTAGGACAATGCATTATTATATACATAGGTTGGGGTTCGAACCTCAGACACCCTACTTATTCACCTTATAAGGTGAATTCTAGCCACTAGGCTATCTGACCAAAAAAAAAAATCTATTATCTTTCTTTATACAAAAGAAATATATTATCATGAATTTTATTTTTACAGTTGTGTTTCGCAAGTGCTTTATATATTTGGTTTAATTATACTTTTGTTCCTCCTATTTTACTCAACTTATAAAATTGGTTGGAGATCAATTTCATGAGTTGATTAAAGTAAGAGGACCAAAAGTGCAGTTAAGTCTATTTAATTTTAAATTTTTTACAAAGTTATTCGTTTGAAAACATTATAATAAAATGTGGAACAGAGAAATATACAGAAGTGAAATGTTTGATTTTTGTTTTTTTTTTTCCCAAAAAGTTGTGTTTTTTTTGGTTCAAAATAGCTGTTGTGTTTTGTTCACATAGAAATAAAATAAACTTATTTTTAACCTGAGAATATAAAATTGAGAGGTCAGTGTACAAGTTTATTTCTGAGAATGTCATTCAAAAAATGTTTCCTTCAAATAATTATATGTTATATTCGGGTTCCATTTAAGTGATTTTTAAGCATATTTCATGGAAAAAGTCAAAAATATCTTAAACTTCTAAAATATTAATTATTTTAAAATAAATATATTATATTTGTATCAAAAAGCCTTAATTTTTTCATTGACTGTTAAACAAATTTTCATTGAAATGAGTAAAATACTCAGAATATAATTGGAAAAAAAATGTTTAAAAATATCTTACACTTTTAAAAAAAAAAAAAACTCATTTGCTTAAAGAAGAATGTCCGGGTCTGAAAAAGGTAATGGTGTGCGGTCTTGCTTTCTTGCGATCCAAGACACCAAATCATAAACCGAAACTTGGTTAGCTTGTGGTATTTGTCACCGACCCATTCCACTTATAGTAGTTGTTTTTAACTTTTAATACTAACAAATCCAAAATAGTAGTTTTGATAAAATAATAAATTATTCAACAAGTTACATGAGGACACGTGAGGAAGAAGACAAAATAAATGTAAATATAGAAATAGTATAATTGCCCTATTCCCCATATTGCATCTTTGTGCTGGTGCCGCCATTCATTCTCAAAACAACCAGCCCCACTCTGTGCACCGCCCATCGCAAACTCCCATTCCATGGTTAGTTTACTCTTTTTAGCACATTCATTATCTCTCTTTCTCTTATTCCTATAACTACTTTCACTCACTCTCGCTCTTTCTCATCATGTCTCAAAACTACTACTACTACTACTAAACCTCCAAATTCAAAATCCTAATCCTATCTTAATCTTATCTATTACTAGTTATAACCGAATCCTTTAAAATTAAAACCTAATCATATATTTCTTTTCGTACGCGCCAAGTTTTATTTCCATTACTATAAATAACACACGCACTCTTTTATTTCTTTTCTAATTCCACTTTTCAACTAAAGAATATTCACTATGGAATTCGCTCAACAACAAGAGGAATGGGATCATGGTGCCAGCATCGGTGAAGACTCCTCCACCGTTTCCGACTGTGAAAGCGGTGTTTCCGGCATCACCGGAGAACAACAACGACAACGACGACAAAATTCTGATTCGTTTTTAGTTAGGTTAGGAGAAGGTGACTCTGTTCATGACCTAATTAAGACGAGGTTCCTTCATGGCTTGGGCGCTCTTTCGAGCAAAGCTGAGATTCTCGCTATTCACAGAAACGCGTGTTCCGACGCCGTTTCACAAGCGCGGCTTCGATCCTTTCTTGTTTATTCAGAAGCTGTTTCAAAACTTCGCGGTGGAGATTCAAATGTGAAATATGCTTGGTATGGAGCTACTGGTGAGAATGACGTTAGAGGCATTCTATCAAACGGTTTCAGTCATGTCCATGGGAATAGCCTATGCCTCTCTCCAGATGATTCTCCTCTCCAAAGGTTAGTTCTTTAATCTCCGATGTTAATTATTATTGAATTGAATTTGTATTTGTATTTGAATTTAGGTTAGTTTGAATAGCATATAGGTGATTTATGTATAAGCTATTTTTATGTTAAATTTTTTAGATAAGTTATAAGTTATTTTCATAAGCTATTCCAACCGGGTTATAGAAATAAGGCATAAAAAGTTTATGGACATTCCATAAGGTCTCTCAAAATGTCTTCCACTCTTAGAATTGATTTTGCTGATTTGGTTGTTGTCGAGTATAATTGATTCTACTTGAAGCTAGGATTTGTAGCTTTTAATTCTAGAGTTGATTTTCACACATTTTATAGTTCAACTCACTTTTACATGAATGTATCCAAACACATATCACTTATAGTCAGAAACTAAAATCAATTCTATCAAAATCAATTCTCCACACCGCACAGCCAAACACACGCTTAGTGTATGTTTGGTTTCAATTCTAGAGGGACCAAAATTGGATTTTAGAGATGTAGAACTGTTTCTCACATGTTTGATGGCTCTCGAGTAGAATTGATTTCACCTTAAGAATTGATTCTACTTGAAACTAGAAATTGAAGCTTTTGATTCTAAAATTGATTTTAACAATCAAATATTATTGTTCAACTCACTTTTATATCCAAACATAAAACAATTTATCTTCAACTCACTTTTATATCCAAACATAAAACAATTTATCTTCAACTCACTTTTAGTCGGAATCAATTCACTCAAAATCAATTTTGTTGATGTAGAACCATACATACACTTATTGTTCAATTCACTCACTAGTGCTTATATTAGATAAATTCAAATAAATCAAATTAAACAAGCTACAATTTATAGTAAAAATAAAACATGTTTCTATTTATATTGATGAGTTTTGAAATTTGTTTTGTGCAGTGTAAAAAGTTGTGCTGTTGGCAGCGATGGCGTGAGGCATTTGATATTGTGCAGGGTTATTTTGGGAAGAGCTGAGATTGTGCAAGCTGACACAAAACAATGTTATCCAAGTTGTGCGGATTATGATTCTGGGGTTGATAGTTTTTCAGCTCCAACTAAGTACATGATTTGGAGTAGTAGAATGAATACTCATGTTTGGCCTGCGTATGTTTTAAGCTTCAAGGTTTCTTCTTTGAAAGGTTTGTGTTTGTGGTGTATGTTTTTAACATTTTATTAATGTGTTTTTCTTAATGTTGTTTTATGAATTTAGTCATTGATGTGTTTTGTTATTGTCTTTTGTAGTGGTTGAGATTGAAGGATATGCGAGACCAACTTCACCTTCGGTGCCTTTTCCGACTTTGATTTCTATGCTTTCCAAGGTTTCGCCACAACTTGATATTGCCCTGATTTGCAAGTTCTATAAAGCTAGAAAGGTAAGTGTTGGTTTTGCTTCCTACTTGCATATTGGTTTAAGAGTCTTGATATTGTTGTTTTGTTTGTTTTTTTGGTTGTTGTTGATCACTTGCTCTATTTCTTGCAGGAAAAGAAGATTTCCCGACATGAATTGATAGAAAAAGTGAGACAAATTGCAGGAGACAAGTTGCTGTTTTCAATCATTAAGTATTATAGAGCCAAGGTACAACTAGTTTCATTCTGATTATTTTGATCTCTTTTAATTTTAAGGTTCTATTTGAGGTATTGATGCTTTAAAAAATGGCAAACATCAGAGGCACTCTTGTTGTGTAGATTAATATCTTTGAATACTATTACTATGTTGGCTCAAATAACATTCTGATCAGTATTCTTATGCATTGGCCTTGTACATTAGAATTCTTAATAATCACTTTTTGAATTACATATTTACTTTTGTTGGTTTTTTCTTAATAGACACTTTAGTCATCTGTCATTGTATTAGAAAATTTTAAAAATAGAAGAAGAATGAACTATTAGAAATAGAAGACACTTTTGTTCATACTTGAGGGTTGTTCTGAAACCCCAAGAAGTGTATCTAGTTTCTCTGTGCAACAGAGGCACTGTTTTAAATACCTAGAAGTCCCCCTAAAAAGACATAGGATGAAGAGTTCAATTCAAAACACTTTGTTAAGACTTAAATCCACGATGAGTTCAATTCAAAACACTAGTCTATTAAGTACGAGAGCTTCATAGCTTAAGTATCATCATTGAGCATTTTTATTTAGTCAAAGTAAGACTCATAAGTAACACACCACATTGAGCATTTTTATATAGTCAAAGTAAGACTCATCATAAGTAACACATAGTCATTCTAGCTAGTGAATCATATCCGTTGGAAAAATCCCTCTACTTAGTAAGTCAAAAGGACAAAGCTATTGGATGAATAACAAATAGTTAGCATCGTAATCTATAATCTCTTGCAGCAAAAGTATCTTTTTGTTCTTCCTTTTTCTTTTTTTCCTTCGAGCATTGTCTATGTAATAATTGATTGCCTATTCTAGTTTTAGTCTAATTTGGTGAATTTGTTTGTGTTTCAGAAAAAACCTACAAGTTTTCAGCAAGCAAGGTCAAAAAATGGCAACTAGCAGCGCAGATAGGATGAAATTTTCTTTATTTCAATGATAGGATGAGCTTTAACTTTGAGGAGCAATAACTTTAGAAGAATTAGCGCATAGATAGCAAAGAAATTTTCTTTAGTTTTCAGTTTACTAGTTGGAATAATGTCCTCAGCATATAAATTTTGTTTTTGACTAAATGATTTTCTTTGGTTGTAAATGCTTCTCAAAAGCAGTAGCTATAACTAATTCAAAATACAATAAGAGGAGTGTTTAAAAGGTAGTAGTAACACACTTGAATGCTAATTCAAAATATAGAACATGATACTGACACGTCGATAGTAATTTGATAAAATAAAAGTGTTTGAATGTAACCACATTCATCGTATTAGATACTAGACACTTTAAATCTAAGATGTTGATGCTGCATAGCTATAGTGCTATATGTTGAGAAAAAGTTGCAGTAGTACCCACTTTGCTCCCTTTTTCTATTGTTGTCCTCTTGCTCTCTGATGGAGGGTGGGGTTATGTCTCCAACGGCTAGGGAGTGATAAATTAGCAATTAGTAGTGGACTTGAATTTCCCAACCACTTGGTGAGGCATTTCTCATATTTTGTCTAGAAAATGTAATTGAATAATGCACCTCTCGATCGGATACCGAGTTTTAAAAAAAAAATAATGCACCCTCCGTAAACAAAACATAGGAAAATAAATATTGTTTCCCTTTAAAAAAAATACTATTTGTTACAAATAATTGTCTGTCTTCAAGGAAGTGTATATTCGACTAGCCAGAAAGAGTTTTACTGTAGCTCCAAGGTAGACGCCAAATCCATATTGGTCAATGGTGATGGTGTTTAGATAGAAATCATGCATTTCTTCTTCTATGAGGATTGTCTAACTTTTAAACTAGACGAGGTCTCCCCTTTTCTGGTGTGGATCATGCCAGGGGTGTTGATGCTTCGCGACTAGGTTAAATCAGCCTTTTCTTGGCCTAGTATTATGCTCGAGTTTTGCCTAGTTCCCATGTCATTAGGTTCGACTGAGTATTAAATATAATGAATGATCCAGGTATACGAAGGCCAAAGACGAGCATATCAATGTAAGAGCCGCCAAAGGAAGTTCAGTTTTACCCAGCCTAGGCGATGAGCATTTTCATTGAAATACTAAATTTTTGTATGCAAAAGTAATAAAATTGAGTTGTATCCACATGGATTTTAGCGATATTATGTCGATCAAAAAAATGTATAATCTTAAAGTTGCAAATTCATAAAGTGATTATTTAAGAGTAAACGATAGAAAATTATACAAAACGAAAAATAACGTGTGTGAGTGTGTGCGTGCATTTTCCTTATTAATGTAATTGCAGTTTCAGTCTATTAGTAGTAATTCCTTAGTAAAGATATTCTAAGCTCCTAGTAATTCCTTAGTAACAATTCCTTGATTAGTTATCGAAGGATCTGATACTAAGAATTAAGATGATGGTTAAAAAGGAATCAATGCAGCAAACTCTATTCCTAGTAATAAATAAAATTCATTAGGCAAGTCAATTCAAATATACTTGGATTCAAACTCATAATTCCGTGTGTAAAAGTTTCCAATTGGTGTATATCACTCCATCCACGTATCCAATAAATTATTTGAGAGGTTCAGTAACCTTTTTCTTGAGGGAAAAAAAATTAGAATTCTGCTCCCCTAGCACATTTCGCTTTCACCCAACTAAATTGACCAAAATACCCCTGTGTTACTTAACTAACACCGCACAACTTAACCTACGCTAGAATTAACAGTTAACTCACGCTGGACTTAACACTTGCGTGAGTTAACTTATGCTTGAATTTACAATAGAATTTCTGCAGAAATATTTTTCCATTTGAATTCACGCAGCGATTACTAATTCCAAATTCCAGTTTCTTTTTGTTATCCTTTTATTCCAATTTAGTTGCTTCCCCTTTATTCATGTATGTCTTGATTGTTGCGTTTTTCACTTCAATCCCAATTATGAATTGTTATTATCACTACTGGTGCCGTAATATACTGTGCAAGGCTTGGCTTTTTGAATTGAATTTCCATTGATAGAAATTAATTATGTGTCGTTCCAACCCCTTGTTATTGCTGTGCATATAAATTGTTGTAGCTGTTCTTTTGGAAATTGTAAGCAAGCGTAGTTAACTCACGCAGCGTTAGTTAAATAATGCGGAGTTTAACTCTTGCGTTACTTAACTAGGGCAAGGGCATTTTCGGAATGGCTGCAGGGCGCGAGTGTTTTGTGCCGGGGGAAGAGCAGAAATCAAAAAATAAGTTCTGCGTTGCCGTATATTATCCTCTAAATCAATGATTTAACAACTTGTTGTGAAACCTCCCAATTCATTTATATGAAAAATGTTAAAGAGTGTCTTAATATTGGTTAAAAAGATAAAAATAAAAATATTACATTAAAAAATAGTAAAAATCGATGAATTTAACTTTTTAAAAATTAAATTATTATTGAATACAATATAAATCTACTACTTTTGGTTTCTTTATGGATATCATCACAACTTTAATCAACAACCATACTGGTAAATTACATATCCTTCTCCCCGTGCTTTTTCTCCAGCATATACATAATCGTAATTCATACATATATTTAAAATTTGTTTAAATGACGAGTGTCCTTGTTGAGACCACCTTGGCATGACATCAAAGAGAATGAATGTATTAGAGGTTGTAAACCATCCGACAAAATTGCCAAGTGGATGGTTAACATCACACAGCACTCTAAGCAGTGCTATCCACCTCAACCTAGCTATCTCATATCACCCAAATTCATATGACCTTTTTGTATTCTTTTGAATGAATTAGCAACTTTCATTGTTCTAACTAACTGTTCAACGTTAATTAGGGGCTTAAACTAATGTTTTGGAATGATATTCTAACAAAATATATGTGAACATGCCCAACCATATAGTTAAAAGTTATTATATTTAAGCTAGGAAATTCATTTATGAAGATATACAGATTAATTACACATTTACACTAATGTAAAATCTTGATAATGTTACACCACTTAACAATATTTTAAATTATAAGATAAGATAAAATATTTGCATGTGAACACGATATTTGTGTGTGCATTTGTCCTCCATATCCCCACAAGCAAAAACCCGGTATATCTTTTTTTAGGGGGAAAATCCCCAATAAATCTTGTGTTCTCCTATTTGACAAATATAATAAGAAGAAATTTTTGACACCCATTATATTTGGTTGGGTGTTGGTACTTTGTAGGTAAAATTATTTAAATTTATATTCATTTTAAAATAACTACATAAAAAAATGCCATGACATTAAATTATTAGATGATGAGTATGTATCTAATAAAACTCCAAAATATTGGAGTGTTCGACTTAGAATATTGGGTTGTTGTTTGTGGGGATATCTATCGGAAACAAGGCATGCAAATCTCACTCTAGTCTCTATTGATGTGTCCTATATATGCACATATAATGTTGACCTTGTATTACTTGTGGAATAAGTTAATTGCATATATATTATATGTGCCCAACTTAATATTTCTTTTAAAATAACTAGTTACAAACCCGTGCTTCGCACGGGTTCAATAATGTATCTTGTAAAAAAAAAATTCCAAAGAAAAAATGAGCAAATTAAGGAATATTGCACAAACATTAGAAATATTTATCAAAATATTTCAAGGACTATGGATGTAAAATGGACACCGGAATCATCAGATAGCATAGTTACAGTACTTGGTGTGCCAATGTTGTCTTTTGTAGGCTTCAAGGGAAAATCGTTTGTATGGGGGGAGCTCGCTGTTTTGCAAGGCTAAATTTATAGCAGTCTTTGAATAAACAAATGGATTCATTTGTTGCTTCTCTTATGCAAAACTAAAATAGATTAGAAGATAAAAGAGAATGGTAAAATTTGCATCATCGTGAAATGAATGATTTGCATGTAATTATAATAAACATAAATCAACTAAAATTGGCTGCTCTTTGGTATAAGTTTTGACTAACAGCTTGAAGTTGAATTTTTTTATTAAATCAGGTTTTAAAGAAATCCCGACCCACAACCTAAGATGATAGAAACAAACATGATCCAAAAATCAGCATTTACCATTGCTTGTGTTAGGTAAAATCCTCTCATCTATGTGGACCATTTTTTTTGCTTGATTTTCTTCTCAACGGAAGTTACTGTTTGGAAAACTTTAGCATGAAACTGAACCGTGTCCCATGGTGGCTTCTCATCTTCAAAAGTAACATGTTTGGAAATGACTTTATCACTAATCTCATTGCACACAGGTGTAGTTTCTGCAACAATGGATGGTTGAAGAAGTTGTTCCTCATCAGCACTTTTTGGTTCAGAGAAGAAAACCAATATAATAGGAACTATAATTGGAAGCAAGATGAAAAAAAATCAAAATAACTGCAAATAAAGTGATAATCATAATGTTTTGATCCAAATCAAACATATTCTCTAGCAACAAAACTCCCATTAAATAGGCAGCTAAGAGAAGACAAATGCTATAGATAAACATAAATCGTGATTCATCAGAGGGTCTAGATTGATTAAAAGTATGAACAGGTCTTATGATGAACATGAAAGTTAAAGAAACCATTGCTGGACCAACTGCTATGGCCTATGATGAAAATCAAAGATGCTTGATTAGGGAGATTAATCATAGCTATTATTTGATTCCAAATTATTGCGCTTAAGCCAACAAATCCTTTCAATATCCCTACCACAGGGCCTCGGTTTTCTGGGTGCGTAAAGAAGTATGCATATATTCAAAGATACGCCTTATGCATTATGCAATTCAGAACCATAGAAATGATGAAAGTATAAAACATTAAAGTCGTAGAAACCATCGACCAAGTAGCTCAAATGCAAAATCAATTATTTAAAATAAACCACAAAATATAAGTTACACAAGGTGGGTTGAACTCACATATGCTTCATGTGCTATTCTTTTTGCAATGTCGGATGTTCTTTGATATCTAATTACTGGTCTCCGTTTTAATGTTTAAAAAACAACAGCAAGACCTTCAACAACCGATCACTAAAACGCTGCAATGATGAAGGATCTACGACAGCCGGGAGCATATAATGTAGTTTGAAGGCATGTGGAAAGTGAAATGATAAGGATCAATAGCAACAAAGTCTGCATAGTACTCCTGGATGATCAGGATAACAACAGTATCAGAATTAAACTTTGCAACACAAAACCCAGCATTTGAGATTGCAACACAAAGGGTAGGGGGTCCAAAGCTTCAAGCTCAACAGTGCGAAAATTCATTTATCAGGTAAAGAACAGGACAGTAAATAGAAAAGGTCACAATTATGAGGAGTTAGAATACCCTTCTATCCGGGACTTGTTTCTTGAGAATTTATAATATTATTTTGATACTATAAACTGGTTTTTTTTAAGGATACTATAAACTGCTTTTTATTATCTATCACTTTAGAATATTGAGAAAGCATCAATTATATTTTTCCTATAATACAATTATTTATTTACATCTCTGAGAGCTACACTATATTAATAAGTCATTCCACTAAACTCCTGCTACAATACGGACAATGTAGTCAAAAGAGATTATTATACAATAGCAACAAATGTAATTAATGATTTTCTTAAAATGTGCATATCACCTTAATTATACCATAGACATAATGACACAGAATATATAAGGGTTGAAAAACTATCTACTATCACAAAATTAGTGAGCAATTTAAATATCATAAAATGGTCGTATCAAAGTTCCGAAGTCCATACAGACTACAAACTTTAAAATTAGAGTGTGTGCACTCCATAAGCAGTTGCCTGAACTTGTTGGACAACTTCTTGTTCATCCGAATGAGCAAGTAAGTGAATATGATGGTCCTTCAATATGTTGGAGAAAACTGTAATTTCAGAATGGATTAATGAGAGTCTTCAAATGAAATCATAAGGAGGAATTGATTTTCACAAGAGAATTCTAGTTTCTTCTATACTATAGCAAAATAGATGAGAAAGAAACAAATAAAAGTGGAAGAAGAAACTTTACCCATAAGAACCTTTCTCCGTCAGATTTCTCCTTCTCATTTTGCACATATAATTTAAGGTTCCTCTCCCCTGCCTCAAATTCATTGACGGATAGGTCCCGCGACGATAATGGCTAAACAACATGCACTGTTTTCTTCCAATTAACCTGCCAAGAATAAAAAATCCGGATAATTTTAGAGGCGTCATTACATGAGTTAATTGATATAACTTAATTTTAACATGTTAGAAACTGAAATCTGCATAATATAATTCATACCAATAGATATCATGTCCTTAAGATCGACAGAAGGATTGAAGCAAATCCATAAAAATGTCAAACAAAGAAGTGAGAGAGTAAGGATATGTTGGGTGTGTGAAATATTTGTATTCATTTGTGTAACATGAATACAAATTTGTATAATGATGTTAAATATTTGAATATGAGAAATAATTTAAGGATGTTGAAATAATAACATAAATAATATCAAAATAGTTGGTTTTTTCGTTATAAGAATACCATATTTTTGGTGTCTTTCAAAAAGATAAGAATTTATATTATGTGATATTATATTACTTACATTGTTGGTGTCATTTAGTTTTTTTAAATAAGAAAAATATATGCATAGTTTGTTACAATATAAATGTGCAAAATATATATAAGTATAATTTTATTAGGCATCTATACTTGTACTTTTAATTAAAATAAAAATTTTATAAAAATAACCATACGCATTATGCAATGCCAAATGAAATTATACACATTAGAGTAACAAAAACACAGACAGTTATAAAGTATTACCCTAAACACTAATGTTTGGGTATATATTTGCGAGGTTGAAGAAAGGAAACCAAAATATTTGGTATCATTAAATGACAGTGTGAATAAAAATATTTGTAAGGTTGTGATGATAAACGATATTGAAATTAAATATATAAGTGATAAAAAGATAATAAAATTCCTTTGAAAAAAAGATAATAAAGATAAATGGAACCTCCTTAAAAAATATTAAATGAAACGGTTCAAAAAAATAAAATTAAATTAAATGGAAGAAAAAAGCATATTGAAATATAATATTAAAAAATAAAAGAAAAGGTTTTCAGCGTGAAATGAAGAGAGATGTTTGTGAAATAAATTGTCGAAAAGTAGTTTTATGAAGTGGCATTCAAAAACTTTTGGTCAAAGCTCATTCCATTCAATTTTATGCATTAAAAAAAAGTACTTTTTTTAATAAGCACTTAATTTATATTGTGTTTGGCCTATATTCTCCTTAAAAATGCAGAGAAGTTGAAAAAAACTCGGGTCAAACGGTATCTTAATCTCCCACAACGGCAATGTAGAAGCAACTGAATTTAGGAGAAAAAATTGAAAAATAGTTAAAAGTTATTAAAGATATAAAATTGGAAAATAGTTAAAAAAAATTGTTGAGGTGGAACTCAACCAAGCAATGCTAAAAAAATTATATGCATTAACGTAACAAAAAAACAGACAGGCGGACATAAAATATTACTCTAAACGCTAATGTGTGTGTACATATTCGCGAGATTGAATAAAGGAAATAAAAATATTTGGTATCATTAAACGACAACGTGAATAAAAATATTTGTGAAGCTGTGATGATTAAACGATATTGAAATTAAATATTTAGTAAGAGAGGTGAGGCAAACTTTTCTCTTAATCGTCTATGTTTTCAGTCACGAGTTAACCATTTAAGAGAGTAATAACTAAATAGCTTAACACCTGAAGACATGAGTATTTAATTGACCATGGTATAGAATGACTCTGTCCATAATAGATCATTAAAAAAAAGTCTAGCATATATGAATCAATTAAATAATTCCCTCAAAAAAAATGAATCAATTAAATAATGTTTGATAATATTTGATCATATAGTAAATAAAAGTAGACCGGTGAGAGAATTTTAGAGAAAAAAAATAAAATGTTAAATTTCTTGTCAAATCATCATTTGATTGTTATCTTAGAGTCGTGATTTGATCACATAATGTGATCTTACATGATGTTGAACCAATAAGGTTCAATTAATTAATTGGATATGGATCATTTTCAAGTTGGGCATGATTCTTGAGTAGATCGATCATTGGTCCAATCCGAAACATTAATAGTTAATTGTTTTAATGTATAATTGATTAATATTTTTTTTTAATATAACAATATATAATACGACTAATTAACTGTAAAAAAAAATAGGACTAATTAATTGTGTACTTGAAATATACAGAAAAAAATTGGAGTAAATAGATTTATCTCTTTACCTTGTTTTACTATGAATTTTCAACAAATATAAAAGAAAAAAAAGTATTAAAATTTCAAAATAATTATGTCTAAGAAATAAAATAAAAAATATATCAATATTGAAAACATGGACTTACAAGCGTATAGTATAGTGTGATCCACCATATTGCAAAAAATATATTCACAATACTTCCATTAAAATACACATTATGTGATCGATGGAATATTCAATATCCTCATTTTTCGATTCTATTTAAAATTATGCGACTCTCACACAATTAAAACATTTTATGTGAGGTTCTTCACTAGTCCTTGATACGATAAAGTGTGTCCTTCAAAGGGTGCACCATTGAGTTCTCCAAACGACATTCTTCAAAATGGAAAGTTGTTAATGAAGTAACGATCTTCCATGGTCCTTTTTTTTTGCTTGCTGATATATTTTACTAATTAAAATGAAATAAATTGTGAGATATAAGTTCTTTTATTTTATTTTATTTTTTACAAAATGTTCTTTAAAGTTGTACTTGTACTATTGAAAAGAATAAAAGGAGTGAATTGCATCAAAGTGGTGTGGGATGATGGAACTCACTTAAGTTACCTTAACCATAAAGGATTGTACCATTAGAGATGCTTGTAGCATACAACTAAAGAAACTCTTTTGCTATAAATGATGAATTGAAGTCTTTTAATTTTCCTGCCGTATGCGAAAGACTTCTGCTTAAATATTTAAGCCAAAAACTTTAATGGCAATATTGGATTTAAATGGAAATAATTGAGAATTCCAGCTATCTAAATTTTCAGCCGACCAATTACAACTTTCCAATAAAGACATAAAAAGCAACAACATTGTTGAACCAGGCAAAAAAATAAAAACAGGCCAATAGGTCATAGTGAGCACAACTACTAGGTTTCTTACCCAAATAGTTATAGCAAACATTTTTAGTGGGATTTCTGATTTTGGATTTTTGGTTTACGTTGCAAATTCTATCCTCAAGCTAAGCAAGTTGTCATGATGCTTTACTTTCCTCATACGTTCATCGTCATTATCAATCACTTGTATTATGTGGCACCAAAATAGTGACACAAAACAAAGCAAACAATGCAGTTAATAACACGTCTTAGAATCATCCCTTTGTTGCTCATAATCCGTGAACCTCATTGCCTTTTCAATTTTCACTTCTTAAGGATACTCCATCGTCCATTTATTCATTCATATTATAGCCGTTTATATTTATATTTATATGTCATAATAGTAATAATCCACCGTCCTTGTACTCTCTACCATGCCTACATATTTGTCTCTTCCAATTGTGCATATCTATCATTAATGAATCCCCCTAAGAAAGATTTTAATTGTTACAATGAATCGATGTAAATGAAGTGAATTATGTGGTCCAAATACGTGGTTGATGCATAATCAATAATTTTCAACCAGCTACGATATTTATTGATTGATTTTGCCGTTGATGAACACCCTAGGCGCAAGCTAGTAGCACTACCCTCAATATCCATAGTTCGTCCAAAGTTTATTTTCTCTAAAATTTTAATCAACTGTTCTAGATATAGTTCTAGTTTCTAGAAACAAAAATAGGTAATGACTGCATAATAACCTAGAAGCGTACACGTGTCATATAGAACGAAAACCTTGTTTGATCTCCACGAGGCAATATCATAACACGTGATACGTGTTATCGAAGCAAGCATGAAAATAAACATTCATAATTTCACACACCACCTACAAAAAATAAAAATGACCTTTTTTTTTCTCTTCCTAATCCCTTCTGTTTAGATTTGAGTTTGAGCGCCGAAGTAGACGATTTATTTAAGCTCACACACACCAAAACTTCACCAAAAAAATATATATTACCTTACCCAATTGGTTACTGTCTCATTTCTCTCTTTTTTCTAATAAGAAAAATGTTAGAATAAATTATTTAACATAGATTCCAAAACATTATTTTTATAGACTAAATTTTTTTATATGAATCTCACAAAGTAGTATATTATCAACCCATATAAATTCAATAAATATGATATGAATATGTATTGTTTTTTAGACATGTATCCACTCAAACCACGTTAAATATATATTTGTAGATATATTGAAAAGAGTAATGATATATTTGTACGAAAAATGTATTTTGTCGCTAAAAACATTGGGCTCGTGAATTTGTCTCGAAGGAAAAATTGTATGTTTTGATTGTATATTAACTTTCAATTTATCCACTATATTTGTTTCTGTTGAACAACTGTTTTGATTGATCAATTTAGTTTTCGTGAGCATTCATTTTGCACGATATAACAGTTATCTATTTGTACAATCATTTGATGATAATTTTTGTGACAACTTTCTTTTTCTTTTTTTATTGATAAAAATGAGAGAGTAAAAACATATTATGAAAATGATAGTGAATTATTCAAAAATTGTCATTAAATAGTTGTACAAATATCATTTTTCTTTTGAAAACTATCCTATAAAAAGACATTATAAAGTGATTTGATGTAGTTCATTAATTTTAGTTAAATTGATAAAATTGCTGAAATTATTAAGTTGAACGGCTTAATGAATTCCAACTTCTTCATTTATATGTAGGAGTGAGTTTTTTAATAATTATTGTCATTTCGTATGAAAAAAATGATATGATGCACTTAAAAAAAAATACATACTAAAATCAATAAAAAAAAGTGTGTTCATAATGTAATGAAATCTGCTTTTTACAAGATATTAAAATCTGTTTACACCCCAAAAAGAAATCGCTTTTTATTTTATAAAATTCCTAGCAATATTCGAAATATATATATAAATAAAGCATCAATGAAAATAAAAATCTTGTACCACTAATTTGATCACATCCTATATATCTCAACCCACAACCTCTCCACACACTTTTCCTTTATTTTTGAACCAAACTCTTTTCCTTTATCTCTCCCTTTTCCTTTTCTCAATAGCTGTGATAACACAAAAAAAAAAAGCTAACGGAATCGCGTTTCAAAAGCTGAAAAATATAAAAGCATAAGCTATCATGATTGAGGTAGAAACGATGCAGCCGCAACAACAGAGAGATCAAGGAGAAGCTTCTTTTTCTGCTTCTCCCAGTTTCAGCAGTTACTCATCGGAAACACTCGCTGAAATCGCCGCTAGAGTCATCGATGAGCTTCGGTGGGACCCTCATTCCGACGAAGACGCGCTATATCAACCATGGGAAAACGACAACAAATTCAAGACTCAAAACGACGACTCAACTAAGCAAAACGACAACGAAGAAGACGAGGATAGTGAATTTGAGTTTGCGGTGGTTACTACGGATTCAACAAATTTCTCAGTTGTTTCCGCTGATGACATTTTCTATAACGGTCAGATCAAACCTTTGTATTATCCAGTCTTCGATCAAAATCTACTAAACGACGATGATAACGGTGTCGTTTCTTCTGTTTCGGCTGTTCCTGAAGAAACAACAACACGACGTCGTTTACCGTTACGAACGCTGATGTTTGAAGAAAGCAGCGAAGCTACGGCGTCGTGTTCATCTTCAACCGACGAGAGTATCGACCTAGAAGGAGTAGCGGAAGGAAGTTACTGCGTGTGGAACCCTAATTCTGTTGGAATTGAGCGAAAGAAGAGTAGTTCAGCAGGTTCAGGATCGAAGCGGTGGAAGCTACGGAACTTGCTTTTGAGGAGTCATAGCGATGGGAAGGATAAACAACCGGTGATGTTTCAGATTCCGAAGACTACGGCGAGTAAAGTGTCGCCGGCGGTGGAGAATGACGGTGGAAATAATCAGAGTAAGAGGAAGTCGTTTTTGCCTTACAGGCCTGAATTGGTTGGACTTTTCTCTAATGTTAATGGGCTTGGTCGGAATTTGAACCCGTTTTGATTTTTCGACCCGACTTAAACATGATCAGTATTATTTTCTTATTATTATTTTTTTTTTATTTAATCCTAGTCTATCCTGTGTGCTTTGTAAGGTATTATGATTATGTTTGGTATCACGGTGAATTTATCAAAATTATCATCGCCTAATCCAAACATGCCGTTGATGGAAGAGGTTGAGATGTAGTATTTATTCTTTTTCCTGTAAATTAATTGAAATTTTTAAGAATTTTTTTAGTCAGGTATCAAACTTTTATTATGTATGATTTGTTTAAACAAGTTTCTGGTAGGTTTTGTTTGTATATGAATTTTGAATTAGTGTGTTGGTGGATTGACTATAAATTAAGATGACAAAGTATATGTTAGGTTGCTTTTGTAGGCTACAATGTGCGTATATAATTTAATATATAATAGTAGTGTTGATTAATTAATTGATTTTGTTCGAAAGTCAGCATCAGCTTGTTGATTTGCAATTTTGGCGACTAAGTTAGGATAATGAAGAAAGATTAATGCGTGTACTAATTATGTAGCACCTTCATCTCTAACCCGTTGCACTGCAAAGTGCAAATGTTAAATGTGTGCTAATTATGCAGCGCCTATGTTTGACAGATTCATTTTTGCACTATCGTGTGGGTATATCTTACGCGGTTAACCTCTTACTTGGATTAGAAGATTATTATGCTAAAGATAAATTAATTAGTCTTGGTAGATAAATCATCTTGGAATCGTGTACTGTTGGACAAATAAATAGATATCTTGTACTACTTTGTTATTTAATTAGCAGGCTGATGTATGCTTAATGTGAATAAAATGTATATAATTCATCTATGTAAGCTATCATAAAATCTCTAATTTGCATATAACATTGTTGAATATAGATATGGAACGGTGAGAGATAGTGATAAAAAAGATGTAGTATTGGATTGTTGATTGTGGTGAAATTTAAAAAAGTCTTTCATTAATTTTTAATTTATGACAATTTGAATTTTTATTTGTAGAATTTAATCTCATGGCGCTGTTAGCATTTCTTTAGCTGTAAAAAAAAAAAAAAAGACCTTTTATCTTTAAACTTTTGTTCAAAAATCAAAACCTCACAAATTTTCAACCTAGAAGAATTTAGGAAATGCTTAGACGTTTAAACACACAAAGGCTGAAGAGTTGGTAGATACATTATTATTGAAGAAAATTAGAAGATCTCAAAAAAGTGATATTTGTCTTTTACAGCAATAGCAATATTGATCATTAAATTCCACAATTTTCACCAAAGAAGGATTAAAGGAAGATTTGGGGGAGCTTATCCCTTCTAGAAATCAAGTTGAACACTTTGGACTTGTCCTCTCGATTTGGCCCCTCCACTAATATCATTACCTATATTCACACTCCTTTGAAATTTAATTGTTAAAAATTTAGGGAAAAAAATCTCATTCCCACTTGTCTAGACTCTAGAAAGCTGAAATTTCATTACTATCTAGAAGGAAAAACAATGAAGAAAAATGTGAATATTTTACATCATGCTTAATTACGTACTTTTGGTAATCCTAATGACATACTATTGGAAATAACTCTCACATGCACACACAATACCTTGGCAAACCTCGATGATATCATTTCAAAGTCTTCTATTGGATATCATTTGTATGTAGATATTTCCAAATACATATGTGGAAATAATTTAATGTTGAAGATAATAAAAATGTCTTTTATATCGTAAAACTAAAATAAAAATGTCTTTTATGTGGAAATATGGGAGTGCACTTCAATTTTATAATATAAATAAGTTTGATTTAAAGTCTTATATGAATCTACCTTATTCGTTCGTAAAATCTAATTTTGGAAAACATATTATCAGGGATTTACACAATATTATTTTAATAAGATAATTTATACTAAGACTAGATACGGTGAAGTTGGAATGTTGGTATATTTGCAGACAAATATTAGTAATTAGTTATTCAGCAGTGCTATTTGTCCCGAGCAAATTTCTCAAGAATATCTCGCGAACATAGAATGCAGTTGTAGCAAAAAAAAATAAAAAAAAACATAAAATAGGACCCACTTACCGAACATGGGAGGTGCTACAATAAAAGGATAGTGGTCGGGATGATTTCGGGAAAGCTGTTTTCGCTGTAAACAACATAATCCTTAGTTATTATATTGATATTTTCTTTTTTTATTAGAGTCTGGATTTCTATCTTTTAATTTTTCAAACTCTTCTAACATTTAGTTCAAACGAGTTGATATATCCAACTCTCAGTTGCGAGCAAAATTGGTTCATTGCGTGCTTCAATAACTACAAGGAATTTGCATCCCTAGTTTTGTAGGAAGTTTTACTTGAGTTTTAAAATTTTCTTTGACAATGATGATGCTATGATTTAGTTTTCCTAGTGACAAATTAAACTTTTTTCTGTAGAATATCAGATAGCAGCATAGCAAGACTTTATCGCCCAAAACAAATCGAAGAAATAACTAAGCAATGTCGTTTGTTTGTTGTATCAATTCCCTCCAATTTTACCCAATTTATGCGGGACACAAACATTGCATAATTTTCCGGTGGCCTGATTTGGACATGTTATGCGGTCTCATTGTCCTATCCTTTATGAATATTTTTATGACAATCCTAATGCACAAAGCTTACAGCAGGGGCGTTGGAAAACGCATTAAAGTGAAAGTGAAAAGAAAGAAAAAAAGTTCCATGAAACAGTGGCACTTTCTTTTACTTTTTGGTAGTAGATTAGATGCCGCTTAAGAAAATAGACAATAAACCCAAAGGAAAAGGGTTTTGTCTGAAAAAAATACTTGTGGCAATTTCTTGGTGCAAGATTTTCTTTCTTTAATACTTTTTTTTTTAAAGAAACTTTCTCTAATACTTTGATTATCGATTATAGAGTTTTTATTTTTCATAATTTGGTAGTCAGAATTTCACCCCTTTAACCAATAAGTGAAGAATCTTAAATTTGAACTAAAAAATTGTTTCAACCATGTTCAAATTGGTCCTCTATTTTCAACAAGATGAATCAACAACAAAAAATAAAATGTAATATAAATTAATTATTTAGATTAGATTTTTTTTGAAATAGTTATTTCGATTAGATGTATAAGTAAGTTTTGTTCACATAATCACTTAATAATTTTCTGATTTTGATACGAGCATCCACTTGGAACATGTTTGGGAATGGGAACAGCCAAATTGTAACTACCCGGAAACAAGGTGACAAATTGTCAATATGTTTTGTCTTCGTTTCTTCCTAGGAAAGACCTACAATATCCACATGAGATGAGATAGACTAATGGGAAATGGAGAAAAATATATAGAAGAATAGGAAAATGCAAGGCAACAAACAAAGGTGGTTAAAAAAGACTAGTCAACCACTAAAATCAAAATTTTCCCGAATATATGTATTTTCCATGAGTAGATAGTGAGACTTGAGGTATCTTCTAAATGGCCAAGTGCAAGGTCATTTTCACATTTTAGTTTTACTTCATTAATTGTGGGATAAGGATTATCAAGACACTGTGAGAAAGCACTCACATCTAGGTGCACTTATTCTTTTCTAATCCGAGTATAGGGAGGGACTTTGTTGTTTTTTCTTTCATTTCCACATGAAATGATCTTACCAAGTCATCTCTTTCATTATTCATTAGCTCATGGTTACGCTGGTTCCAACCGATATATTCTGTACATTTATTGCAATCAAGATTTTTAATGGTGCCTGTATATTTTGGCCTAGAACATTTTTGTTTTGTAGGGTACACCATATGCAAGTTACATGTAATTTAGGGTTGGCAAAACAGTTCAGTACGTTTCATTGATCTTGTCTTGCCATCAACCCACTTGAAAGCGGGATTAAATGGTCCAATTTAAATAGGTGGGTTGAAACTTTCATCACATTCCACCCCTCAATAAGTAGGCAAGTTCACGGGTTGACATGTCAATAAAAAAATTCTCCATTTTTATCTCATAAAAATAATAGGGGTAAAAGTTACTTAGACGTTATGCCCACCATATAATAATATGTTCACGACAGTTGTTGTCTTAAAAGAAAATCTTTGTTACAAAGTCATTAGATTTTATATTGAAAAAATACTCGAGTGTTCACAATCATTTAAACACATTACTTAAAAATATACGTGCAAAAATATATATTATTTAATTATTTTAAATGTAAATATTATTGAATTCTTTTCTCTTTCTACTATTTTTCAGGTATATGTGTGCCTAAATAGTATTATGCTCAAATGGTTGTGGCCATCCAAAATTTCTTATTTATATTGATAAGCAAGAGAATGGTATTGAAACCGAATTCGATGGGAAAGAATGTCTTGTGTTGTTACTTTGTATTCTTTTTTGTTTGGTGAATTGTTACTCTGGATTCTATTGTTTTTTTATGACTAACGGATATGCAATAATTTTACTTTGTAGTGTACTCTATACAAATGACTAGTCGATGGAGTTGTGGTAAATTTGTAACCATGAAATGTGTTGTATAATAAAGATATAACTACCGACATGATTCATTGTCATTTAATTTTTGTTGAACGGAATCTTGATTAAGCGGTGCATCTTAGGGTCATTTATTTAGTGTCCACATTAGAAAATTATGAGTCCGAGGGTCACTTTAAAAATATTTTCTTCAAATTAAAAAAAAAAAGTATACTATTGGTTTTGCCCAAGTGTGAGAATGCTAGAAACTTCGTTTCATATTTTGTGGGCTACAATCAATTGTGGATTTTGATTTACAAAAACTGATTGATGTTTTGATTCATTCAATGATGCTTAGGTCTGCCAAACGTAATCAATAGTATTGAGCTTTTGAACACCTATTATTGATTTATGCAATCCCCCTCCCTCTTGTGTTTTGTGTTTTAAAAAAAATCACCTCGATTTTCAAATTCTAGAATCTGATACGTGTTTTCCTACCATTTAGAAAGGGAAAAAATAGCCACGGTTCATAATTTTTACACATTTGGATTCTAAAAATGTCAATTTGACACATCCGAATTTGGAATCCGAACACTCGTTACATCTTTCGAACTACTCTTGTGACAATGCAATTTCATAAACTTTTTTTCGTCCTTTAGATTTTAAGGGACACGAGAAGCATGGAGAGGGAATCTATACTAATTTATGCGGAACACAATGCAGGCCCAACCACTATGATCTATGATAGATGATACCTAGGGTTATAAGGTTATAAATAGAGAGAGTAGATGGTTTCAACAAGTAAGCAAGATATAATTTCATATTATATCATGAATGTTTTATATGAGATATGATATTAGAGCTTGTTGGGGAGACCAGGGAACGCCAGAAGAGCCAATGAGTTAAACATTCAGGACCCCTTATAGACATTGACACCATATTTTCACCAAAATGTTAATATGAGACTAACTACCAAGTTGAATCATGATTTTAATATCACTTGCTGTAGAAAACGAGGAGCGCCAAAACTCCTCACATTTGAGCAGTTGCGGATTTTGCTTTCAAAAACAACAAAAAAAACAAAGAAAAATAAAAGGATAAAATATGTAAAAAAATAACACCAAAAAATTCAAAAATAAATAAATAAAGCTAATGTAAATGTTTTCAAGAATATGAAGAAAAAAAAAAGGAAAATAGGTTTAAATGATGAAATTTTGGATTTTGGGTGGCGGAGTTCCGCAAGAAGCCCCTTCTGAGGGAGTCTTGTTCCTTGATTTTTTTTAATTTTGTGACCAAGTTTCGGAGCAATATGATCAAACACTCTGAAAAACCATATTTTTGAACGGGACACCGGGAAACACAATAAAAACAACTAACAATGACCTAAAACACAACGAGGGGAGTTATGATGGTTAGTATTGTTTTTAAACTAACTATCCCCGTCACAAAAGGGCTTAGTATTTGTGTTGATACAATTCAGATTATATATCATGAACTCATTTTCCCATGAATTATTGGCATAAGAGGAGGTTCATATTTTATAATTCAAAATCACAAATTTTTTTGGATTTTATCATCTGAATTCCCCCTATACATGCTTAAAAGTATGTTGTATGGGGGTATTTAGATTATAAAATCCAAGGTACTTGTTTTTTTTCTTCAGATTTTATAATCCTAATCAGTGAAAAACTCATTTTTCTGTCTAAAAATAGGGGAAAAATTCTTTTCAGATTATATAATTCAAAAATCCTAAGGACATTTTCAGAAATAATAGGGCGCATGAAAAGATTATGGAGTGAGAAAAGTAATAATCTGTGTGCATTACCAAATCACATTTCTTTCACTAGATTGGTCCATGAGGCCCAAACTTACTTTATCATCGGAAAATTTGCTCATTAGACTTGCGAAACTGCTCTCATGCACCCCAAAATTACCTAACGACCCCAATGGCATGACAAATATATATATTTTTTTTTGTGAAGTAGTCTAGTGGATAGATTCACACACATTATGTGTGGAGAAGTGGGGAATCGGGGGTTCGAACCCCGGTCCCTGCACAAATTATTTCTGGTAGCTACCAACTGAGCTACACTTACGGGACATAGCAAAATTTATTTAATTGGCCAATTGCACTTAAGTACAGTTCATAGTTAAATCTGATTGAAGAGCGTAAATCCAGAGGTGCAGTTATCCACTGAGTATTGAACTTCACATTTCATTAAAATTGTAATCGCAGATGGCAGCCATATTAGACAAGAAATCAAGTAGAAGTAATATGATAATTGATTGATCTTTTCTCAAATATAATCCAAATGAATTGATACTGGCTCAAAATTCATCAAACATTCAAGGTCCAAACTGCATAGTCTCAGATGTAGCAGTAGCAGCGAAAATGAAATGGTGCCCAACCTTAAAATGGAAAGGTTTTAATGATCACATATCAACAGAGTTCCAGAAGGCAAACACACTCAATATAAGGTCTGTGTGGGAACATGTCAACTGGTTGTAGGCTTATTAGCTTGTAACATCCCTTTGTATTCAGCTCTGCATGCACAAAACCTTCAACTCAAATAGTTGAATCTCAAAGAACTGAGCTAAAAAAATACAATAAAATGACACATACCCTACCATGATAGAGATAATCAAGGTCTCGTGCACATGTGGCAGGATTGCATGACACATACACTATGCGGGTGCCCCCTATGGTTTTCGTTGCATAGAAATAGAGCAAATTCAAGATATGTCGTTGGCCAATTAAATAAATTTTAGGGTTGATTAAGTTTTTAGTCGTTATAAATATTCACAATTTTGTTTTTAGTCCTACAAAATAAAATCACACTTTTTAGTCCCTGTGACATTTTCCTTAAGCATTTTAGGGACTAAAAATGCTGATGGAAAAATTTTATAGGGACTAAAAATGCTGATGAAAAATTTTATAGGGACTAAAAATGTTGATGGAAAACTTTATAGGAACTAAAAAGTGTGATTTTATTTTGTAGGGACTAAAAACAAAATTCTGAATATTTATAGGGACCATTTACTTAATTAACCCTAAATTTTATAACATCAGTTACCTGTTTCGTAGGAGAGGAAATGACAGGTTACTATCGTTGAAGGTAAGTGAATAATTTTGAGATGCTTTAAAGCAATTTTAGAAGTCTAAAAAACGATTTTCTTTTCATCACTACGACCTACTTTGAATTCAAGTAGGCTGTGTCTAACGCATTGTTATTCTTTGCTTCTTGATATATACTCTCAAGGACTACGTGTTAGTAGCAAATTCTTAATATATCTTGTAATCTTGTGGCTATCTACGACAACTGGATCCCAGGCAAAGGCATTTTGAACATTTAAACATTATTTTTATATATAAATATGCATGTAATAGAATATAATATATTTAAAATTTTAAACATCAAATTTTTTTGGTGATGTTTAAATGTTTAAATTCTAATACTATATATACCTAAAAAAAATTAGGGTTAAATATGTTTTTGGTCCCCATAAATATACTAACTTTTTGTTTTAGTCCTTCTAAAAATTTCCTTTACATTTTAGTCATTATAAAATTTTCAATCACTACTTTTGGTCTATATTTTTAAGTTAATTTTTATATTTTTTTAATGAAATTGTGCAGAAATATATATAATATTGTAAAAATATCTCCAATTTTGTTTTTTTTAACAAAACATAAATTAAATATGAATTTTTAACCGCCAAAAATATAAAAATTCATATTTAATTCATGTTTTGTTAAAAAATTCTAATTTTTTTGGGAGAGATTCTTATAATATTATAAAAAAAATTTTGTAAAATTTTATTCAAAAATATGAATTCTACGTATGAGTTTACTTTTAAAGATGGACTAAAAGTGAAGATGAAAAACTTTTGAAGGACTAAAAGTTGAAGAAATTTTTTAGAGAGATTAAAACAAAATGTTGACATGAAAAAAGGAGGTGGTTTAATTGTATGAATTGATAAATACTGTTTAATTGTATGTATATATTTTTCTTTTTGAAGGAGTATGTATAGAAAAATTGTTCATCAAATAAATAGTTATGTGTCGTCATGAAAAAACCATGAGGTTTTAAGAATTAAATCGATTTAGATATAATAGTTACTTTTAAAAAAAAAAAAGAACGTTGCTACATGGCACGAGAGATTTTATGCACGACACACACACGACATGCTCATGAACACTCACTTTGTTCGGTGAATGACCTTCTTCTTGTTGGTTTATAGTTTTATAGAGTAATACCTCAACTTTGTCCTTGAATTTTCAAAAACCAGCCGAATTCGTCCCTGAATTTTGCGAAATTGCTATTTAGTCCCTGAAATTTACAAACGTTCATCAAATCAGTCCCTCCGTCCAAAAGCTCCGTTAGTGGTGATGATGTGGCCTCTTGCATGTTGTGTTGTCCTGTACACATGTCAGCAAGGCAACCACGTGTACAAGGACTAATTTGATGGAAATGGACAAAATTCGAGATTTAACTTTTCAGTGTAATTTTTACTGTGTTTCCAATTATACCCCTCTATTACCATTTCCTTATCCTCAATTCAATGTAAATGCTGGTTTTGGTGAGGTAACCTTGGAGCTTGGAATGGAAGGCAGACAACATTGTCAACAATGCTTGCGAGGTATTCAATTCAAGGATTCTGAACTATAGAGGGCATTCAATACTGACTATGGCTGAAGATATTAGGTGTTATGTCATGAGAAAGATGAGTCAGAACAAAATGAAACTAGATGGGAAAGCTGGACCTTTGTATCCTTGGCAACAAAGCAGGCTGGAGAAAGAGAAGATTGCAAGCCACAACTGGACACCCCTATGGAGTGGTAATAATGCAAGGCAAAGGTATCAGATTGAAAACAACTGCAGGGTCAAGATGGATGTTGATATCTTTAAGCAAACTTGTACTTGCAAGTTCTGGCAGTTAACAGGTAAATGTTGTTGTTAGTTACTTATACTAATGGTTTATGTATATTTGGATATTTATTTTGTTGGATTGAATGAACAGGAATGCCATGTATGCATGCATGTGTAACACTTGTATTGAGAGGATTCAAGCTAGAAGATCATTGTCATGCTTGGTTGACCCTTGGATCACATAGGGCAACTTATAGCTACTTTATTCAACCAATGAATTCTCAAATTTATTGGGAACCAACACCTTATGTAAAACCTGTGCCACCAAAGGTGAAAAGGACAGCAGGAAGACCTAAGAAGAACAGGAGAAAGGATGACAATGAGGAACCTATTTGTGGGATTAGCATGAAGAAAACCTATAATGACACTCAATGTGGAAGATGTGGACTGATGAGACATAACTCAAGAAGTTATGCAAAGCAAGGTGTGGCTAGGAGACTGAAGGATTGGATTGATATTGAGCTTGAAGAACAAGTAGAAGGTAATGTGGCAGGTGTGGAAACTGTTGTTGAGAATGTTGCTACTAAGGTGCAACAAGAGACTGTTGCTACTGAGGTGCAACAAAATAATGGACATATAACTGATGCAATTTCTAGACATGTATGACTTTATCCAAAATATGGATCGATTTGAGACTTACTGTCATAATTTGAGGACTAATTTGATGGATTTTGTTATAATTTAAGGGCTGATATGATTGATTTTATTTGCAGGGAATGAGTACTAGGAGATATGACATGAGAGGACCAATGATTTCAAATGACATGCATAAACAAACACCACTGAGGGGTCATGCTCCACAAAATCCAACTGCTCCTGGAGTTATTAGAGTTCCAAATCCAAATTACGGGTCATCCGCTTCTACTCAACCCCAATACATGGAGTTTATCCCAACTCCAGGATTTCCAGAGCAGTGATGCTTGTTTAAATTATGCTTTTGGACTAGTTTAATTAATGCTTTTTGGACTTGTTTAATTTATGCTTTTTTGGATATGTAATCACTTAAGAACATCAAATGATTTGATGACTTGATAGCTATGTAATGTTATTTTTTTGGCTATGTAATGACTTATGATGTTATGTAAATGTCTGTCTTTTTATAATCAAAGTGTCTGTCTTTTACTTTTTACTTTGTTCAGCAAATGTATGCACCAAGGATCACAGTGATATATGCTGTGAAAATTCAAGAACCTATTTGATGGTATTTTCACTAATTTGAGGATCGATATGATGGATATGCATATAATTCAAGGACCAATTTGATTGAAATTTTTTGACAGAAGGGTTTGATTCATTCATTGACAACCTCTTTTCATTACAACATTACATGGACTTGGCACAATACAATAGCATTTTAAACAACTCCATCAAACAAAATACTTCTATCAATATCTTAATCAACCTAAGTTCACTTCCTACACAATCAACTTTATCTATCTACCTTGCCCTCCAAACCTCTTCTCTGCCACTATCATTTGGCTTCTCCATCAACCTTGCATTTCTTCCATGACCAACACCATTGTTTTTAAAATAACCTAGTTCTTCAGCTTCATCAACCACACAAAAAATTTATAATTTTCACCATCATCCTATACAATCAAAAGACAAAATCAGTACTATTTAAACAAACCATTCACATAACCATTGTTAAACAAACCTTTGGCAGAGGGAAGGCATATGAAGGCCTTCCTGGGTTATTGACAGTGCTGGATTTTCTTACAACACAAATTCTAGGACGCCAACATTGAAGCTTTCTCACCTCATCATTGTACATAGAGTTTGAAGATGAAGACCGACTGTTGTAGTTGTTTTTGCCCATACGCCCACCACCATCATTTCTGAACACCGAATCTTCAACAATGACCACTGATTTTTGAATTTCGAATTGAATCAAAAAAATTAGGGTTTTAAGTTTTTTAAATTGGGGAAGAACATTGACATCAATTCATGGAATAAATTAGGGGATTTTGAACTCTAGGTGACAAATTATAACATTAGGGTTCCAAATTTATATATTTGGGGAAGAAAGAGCCGTTAATGCGAAAGAGGAGAAAGAGCTGTTGGGAATTTTTTGAAAATCAATCAATTTGGTCCTTGACAATTTTCTGAAAATCCATCAATTTGGTCATTGGCAATTTTCTGTAAATCAATCAATTTGGTCCTTGGCAATTTTCGTAAAATCCATCAATTTGGTCATTGGCAATTTTCTGTAAATCAATCAATTTTGTCCCGGCTTGCGGGGCATCTAACGTGGTAAGCCTTGTAAGAGGTTAACATTACACATTACCTCCGTTAACATACCAACTTAACGGAGGGACTGATTTGATTGACATTTTGTAAATTCAGGGAGTAAATAGTTATTTCGCAAAATTCAGGGATGAATTTGGCTGATTTTTAATAATTCAAGGACGAAGTTGAGATATTACTCTAGTTTTATAAGATAAAGATAAATTAAGATATATAAATATAATATAATAAACTATAAATTACTCATAATCTAAAATTGTTGTTGTTGGTAGTAGCACCATGTCATTTTTGCAACGATAAAAGCAAAAAACAAAAGCATCACAACCCTGTACCAAAAAAAAAAGCATCACAACCCCTAAGATGCTCCAAATTCATGTTTTATTTGGGGAATCAGCGGAGTTAAACATAAAGCATCATAAGATCAAGTGCCAAATGTCAAAGCATTACTGTCTAACAAGATAATTATCGAGAGGAACAGTTCTTGCAATTTCAACGAAAATTTTGTCGTGCCTTTTATCATTTTCCTAAAAGAAATTATGATGATAAAGCAAAAGAACAATTGTTGGTTAACTAATTTAATTAAGTATTGCGAAAGTTAATCAAAGTCTGTGTTATTTACTACTTTACTTCAGTAACTTAAGCAGTTGTGACTTAGAAATAACCATTTAAGTGTCAACCATCATGGAAAGCACAAAATGAGTTATCAACTGATGAACGAGGAAATATGCTTACTAGTACTAGAGTAAGTCATAAAACAAAGTGAGCATACCTTAGCAAAGCAACGACGTTATGGTCCCAACCATGTATTAAAGTTCCATAGAATAAGTGACAGTGACAGCATCCTTTAGCTAGTCATCTTCTGGTTATAGAAAAATCACACACACACACATATATATATATATGTTGAGAATACAATCAGCTTTGAATCAACAATTTTATTACTTGTAATCTGATAACAAAGTGAAGCAAATTAAAGATCAGAGTCTAAAGCACAAAGATCAAAGTCTAAAGTACATCCAGGGACGTTCCTGTGAAATAGGAGGCTCAACTCTCTTTTTAAAATAGACTCCTAGTAAAATAAAACGTAATTTTTTTGTGTAGGTAAACATCATTAAAAAAAATCAAAATCAGAAGAACTTCTAAACATGAAAGGAATTAAAAAAAATTAAGTGAAATAGGTGAAATTCATCTAACAGTGTCGTTTGGATTTGTCACTCCTCTGTTGTGGAAAAGGGTAAAACAAATGGTTTATGCGAAGAAAAAAAATGATTGTTGTGATTCATTCAATGAAATAGCTTTCCAAATTGACTGGTTAAGTGATTATACAAATTAGAGGTGGTTTGATAGGATCAGATTTATGTACAAAAAGGAGAACCAGAGTGTAGAAAAAAAACTCAAACGTGTATTGAAGAAAGAAAAGGATATAACATATATTTTTTTTATTTAAGTGGGGAGTGGGTATTAGACTTAATTTTTTGTTTGAGACCCGTAGCATTTGGAGGCCCATCCTGGTTGAGCACCTTGCACTCCCCCAAGGTCGGGCCTGAGTACGTCGTATACTGCAAAATAAAGTCTACAACTCCGAAAGAAGCAACCGGCTGCTGGCAGTATTGTAAGAGAGAAAATACCAAATGATCACCGATGCTTAGAAAATAGTTGATTATTTTCAATGTATACTGAGTCAAAGAATACATTGTCACAATAATTAATAAAGAGTAAGTAGAAGATCGATCCCACGAATATTGGAATATACGGTTTTTTTTCTCATGTGATGGTATTTGCCTTAACCATTAAGCATATACATATATCTTATCTTTGTTAGAACATGTGTTGGGGGTTTGCTACAATAACTTGACCAAGAAGATGATGAAGATGAACATGATGAAGTGTGCACATAAATTTCAAAGCGTGTATGGCGCACACTAACCTTTATGTTTGATTCGCCTCCACCAGTTATGTCAACTGGATGCAAAAGGGTTATACCGACAAATCCCCTTCAGAATACAATGAAATCCTTGACGTGACTTGCACATTCACACCAAGCGTATCCATCAATGGTAGTTTACAGAATAATGTTCTATCAATTTCCCCCGTGCACTAGAGAAAAGAAATAATGATTTAATATAATTTTTGGCAGAATTTAGACTCACAAGAATGTGATGTTCTATCTCTTTTTCTGACTTCTTTTATGCCTCCTTAGTGTCTCTATTTATAGATAAACTTATGTCCTTTGGTGAAGAGAAACGACCTTTTGAAAGAGTTTGTTTATAAATGGTTACATTGCTCCAATTGTCATGTATTACACATTTTATCTAAAAAGGTCTCTAATTAACCATTGCAACTTTCCAAATATATTTTGAAAATTTCTCTCAAAATCTCTTTGATGTACTATTTGAGACTCCATTATCTTCCTCTCTAAGCAAAAGATGTTCTAGGTTCACTTTAGTTCATATCCACTAGACCAAGTCTGATACGTCGCAACACGTAACTTCCTACAACGTCACGAAGTGTCTTTTGGTACTTTCTCCTAGAGCTGTCAGCCTTATCTCTTGGTAATCGGTAAATTCATTCTTCCTCGTACTACGATCATTAGAGCCATCTCATGTAAACCAACACTAGAAAGCATAAAAAGTTCTTAAAAACTCAAATAAACAATAAAAAAACTGAGATTAAGTTAAATAAATGTTAATTAGGCTTTGGTCCTTAAAATATTTTTCGTCATAACTTCATATCTTTGCTTTTATGTTAATTCATGTGTATCATTTTAAATTTTGAGTTTTTTTATAGTCATGTTTAATACATTATGCGAATGTCTCTTGCAAAATTTTAGATATTTTTAACTAAAGAAATTAAATACATTTTTTATGTTTTTGACGCTTAAAAATTTATATTTAATTCATAATATTTTATTAAAATATTCTAAATTATTTTAAGGGAAATTCTTAAGCACCGCCAACCAATTCAAAATCAATCTCCAAATTTCTGAAGACATTATGCAAGGTGCAAACAATCACAATGCTTGATAGTTTCGACATCATTAAAACACAAGTTACAACATTGTTGATGCACATCTCGAATAACTTCTCTATTCCCGATAGACACCAACTCGTCCTGGTTCATTTCGTTCCGCCAAAACCAGTCCCAATATAATTCTTCATAAAATCAGTGCAGCTGCTGCTGCGTTTTTCCTGCTACTGTGATGAATTTGTCCGCAGCCAATCTGAACACATGAGGATATTGGGGTGTAGTAAACCGCAAGAAATTGTTTCCTACACTATTTCGTTTTGTGTGTTCATATGATATGATTTGATGCATCAAATACATTCATAGAACATATGCGTAGGTACCATGGTACTATTGCATAACGTGGCTTCCCTTAGCCAGACAAATGTTCCAAACGTAGACTGATTGAATGTTTTTGGCACAATATGCACATTAAATCTTTGTTGTACCTCTCATTCTATTGAACTTAAAAAAAAAAATAGTAGACATGAAAAGGGACTGATTTCTGATGCTCGTTTACCTCATAAGAGATGCATGAACTGAATTTTATTAAATAATGATATTCACTCCTCACATATTTAGTGTCACACTAGGCCCTTTCACATAAAAAAAATTAAATAAAGAAATAAGTGTAGCAAATTTATAAAATTATTTTTATTAACTATTGGGTGTTATAATAATTATCATAAATCCATATTGGACTCTAGACCTGAAAATTAAGAATATATTGTTCATTTGGGATAGAATTTAATAAAATATTTAATATATATCACATTAAAATTATAAATAACACTTATTTTTAAGATATTTTTCTTTGCCTAATATACCCCCTCCGTCTCAAAATTATAGTTTTTTAAAGTTTGTACATTATTTTTAAGAAAATGATTAATTGTGTTGATTTCAATGGTAACGTTAATATCATTTACTAAAATATACTTATTAATGCAGTTAGTAAAGTAGTTAAGTTAGATGAAAATCAATAATAAAGGTATAATAGTGAAAAATTATTAAATAGCATTGATATTTTAAAGTGACAATTATTTTGAAATACATAAAAAAATGCTAAATAAACGATTATGTTGAAACGGAGGGAGCAATATTCAAACGAAACTATGTAGTGTTTGAATGGAGGATGTTTCCGGTTCATATTATTAGGAGAGGGAAATGGTAGTTATTTCTCTAATAATTTTTAGATATTCATTGGTATCTTCCACCTAGATGGTCCCCCCTTCCCCTGTCATCATCTCTGCAAAATTTAAGAATAACCGTTCGTTCCTTTTGTTGAAAATAATTTTTAATATGCAAATGTTTTTTTAATTGTTAATGTGCTGTTGAGGGAAACTGTGAATTTGGTTTAAAATGGTGGTTGAAACAGCCCCCATGTGCAAACTTGAGCCGTGACAATTCTCTCTCTCTTTTTTAAGTGAGGGGAGATATATTAGTAGTAGAAATTAAACATAAGATGGATTGTTTCAAGTTACAAGAGATTTTGACTCCTTGAAACATCAAATGGTTAGATGTTAAATTTTTATCAAAGAAAATTTAGTTAGAATAAGAGAATCAGCATCGTATATTCAAGAAGTTCATAACAAAGAGTAATCAGTAGTTTGTTATGATTTGATGTGTGACGATTTCCTATACATAGGGAAACTACACGCAAGGGTGAAACTACGTGGTGTATGTCTCAAACGTATGACACTGAAATTAGATGTATATGTGGCAACATAATGAAGACTAGCTTACCATTTACGAAACGTGTGATAGACTCTTTTTTTTTAAAGGAAAACGTAGTCAAGATTATTATTTTTTTGTTTGGAAGTAAACTCACTACATATCATTGTAAATCAAAGTCAAGATAAAACGCAGTACATTAATGAAAACATGGGGGCTAGATGATAATTAACAAGGTCTCTCGTGTAATGGTGTGAGCTACTGTATTCGTTTGTCTCCGACTAAACTCAACGTTAGAGTTTCCAAAGTAGACGTGACAACATCGTTTGCATTCAACCATAATGGTTTCGAATTCCGAAACATTGTCCTTACCTTTGTTTCAATAGTTTACAACTCTCTTGGTATAAGTTCAAAATCAACATTTGATAGTTGTAGTTCATGCATTCAATAAATGGCATGTAAAAGTCTCATTACTTCACCAACGTCTGTAGGGCAGGTCGGGTTAGACCAAAATGTTTAGGCTAGGACAAAACGCCCTTAGTCGTCTCGGATACACATGCCAAAGCCAACATAGTATAAGGATGCAGAGAATGATGTGTCTACATTGCATTTAAAACGTCCCACGGCCGGTTTCCTCCACACGATGTCTGTATGCAGCACGTTCCTGCGTCTGTTTGTTGTTGTACCACCATTTTGCGCTGTGACTGCTGTTGTACCAGAATTATGATAGAGGAAATGTGAATTGGTGAAGCAAGGCAGGTGTTTAACAATTTCAGTGCCAATATACCATCCACGTAATTTGAAGTGAAGAAATTACAAAATTTACCATTGCCTCCGATTTGAGATGTTGGTCACGGGGTGAAAGACTCACGGAGCTGGTCATTGTTTTGTGTCTGAGTAGTTGTAGTTGAGTGGCGCTGCCTGTACTGATAGTTGGTTAGGGAGGGACACATTTATTTACCCAAAATAAATTTTGATGTTGGATTGTAGAGGATGGTGATAAACTAATATATCTAAAAGGGTATTATGGCAATAAAAATCATTTCTAACAAAGTTTGATGCAAAAAATTTTAAAAAGGATTATTAAATATATTATTTGGTTATCTCTTAAGGAGAGAGATGCGTGTTTATAAACAAGAGGGGATTGGAGCGAAATATCACAATCATCAAGAGGAAAAGAGTGTATTTTACTCAACAAAAAAAAACCTCAAACCCAACATACAAATCTAACATACCAATAATAAAATCTAAACAACCGAGTGAATCAACATACGATTAAAGTTTTTTTTTTTGTTAAGCCTCTGATTGCTAGATAAAATGGGTTCTAACAAGATAGAGTTCGATCAGGAGATAAGTAAAATCTGACCAAATATTGTTTCATACAGAAATCGAACTCTTTATTAAACACTTAGTCATTTGATAAAGTTCATTAACTACGTGAACCCAATTGCTTAGTTGAATATTGAATTAAGTATTAAAAGTGAAATCATTCACTCCAAGCTGAGATCAAGATCAACATTTTATATTTTTAACCACTTTAAAAAAACATTGCATTCAATATTGCGCCAAATAATCATATTTCTCAATTTCCAAATACATCATGCAGAGACAACCAATTACGAACCGAACTTAGCATACAAATTGTCTCCACCAAGGCTTAACCCACTAAATTGTCGAGCATGAGCTAACACTCCATTTACTAGAACTAGAAGTTTAACGAGTTCTTACAATTTTTAAAATAAATGAATTGCAGTTGTTTGGTTGTGGGATTCTATCCTCTTTTTGTTAGACATTCGAACCTATATTGGATTATTTTCATTTTTTTTCTTTGAGGGGCAATTATTTTGTATTTTCATTGCCTACAAATTAAACTCATACATTAAATCAAGTTTTTTCCTTCCATTAAAAAAGATTTCCTTTTGTATTCGTCTATTTGACAAATGATAAAAAATAAAAAAGAGGTAAATTAACTACGTATTTTTCAGTATCAATCAAAGGGACCTATAAAACCTTAGCTTTCATTCCTGCCACAGCTTGCAATCACATTTTACTAAAGAATTATTAAATAGTGTATAAACATAAAAAATTGACATTTGATGTGTGTACGTAATTATGTCATGGAAAAATTGACATTTTATAATCTACTACATATACCTCAGTCATAAAAATAATATTAATCTACTCCATACTACTATTATTCAGTTTTGCCCTATAAATAGGACATAGCAAACACTGCAAAACATGCAAGAGGAGTTTGCTAGTATCGGCACCTATCATCTCTAAATATTTCTCAGTGCCTAGGGTATCTATCAATTCTTCAACATTATCCCTTAAATCCATAATCCTTGCTTCAACATCATGAATTTTATCATACTAAATCGTTATTTTTTAAGTAGTTTAAATTAATTACAACTTTTGACAACCTGCAGAAAGGGATAACTATGGCAAATCAATCATCTGAGCTAGCCATTGAAAAACTGAAGAAGCTTCTCAGGTTATTACTTTTCTAACAAGGAAAAAAAACATGCACACATAATTGAATTTAATGATACAAAAATTATAACATTAGTATTATTACTGAAACTTATTGGTTACAGAGAGAAGGAGGAACTTAATGAGGAGGCCACAGCAAAAATTGAGGATCTTATAGTTGAGTTGCAGGGATGTCATCCAATTGATCCTGCTGAGCAGAGAATCATTGATGGTTTTACTTACTTCAAGTTCAACAATTTCGAGTAAACTTCGCAAATTAAACAAAATTTTAATATGATGCCTATAGTTAGTTCATATTCAAATATCAAGTCTTCTATATCCCGGATTCATGGTTTATGAGTTCCCGTAAGAGTTTGACCGTATAATTTCAAAGGAGTTTAAATTCCCTGTGTATCACCCTAAAATATTCATTATGTTAATTTAATGAATAACAAGTTCTCTCTTCATCAATTTTAAAAATTGAAAATTGGATTCATGCATGCTTCCTTTTATATATGGCAGCAAGAACCCGGAACTGTATGATCGACTTGCTAAAGGCCAATCTCCCAAGGTGATCAATTATTAGAGTTTGACTTATACAAAAATGTATGTATCTCTTTTCTGTTTCATTTAATATTAATCTAATTTTCAATTTCACTTATGTGTTTTAGTTTATGGTATTTGCTTGCTCCGACTCTAGAGTGAGTCCCACTATTATCCTGAACTTTCAACCTGGTGAAGCTTTCATGGTCCGAAACATTGCTAACATGGTCCCTCCATTTAATCAGGTTTACTTCACTATTTTTCCAAGCAAATGAACTGCTATATGATATACACATTATTGAAGAGTTTTTAAGAATTAAATTTCTATTCCACAGTTAAGATACAGTGGAGTTGGTGCAACCCTTGAGTATGCCATTACAGCTCTAAAGGTAATGATTAGCTTCTATTCAAAATTGTTATAAAATTTGTTTGTGAGTGTGACATAAAGGTTTCTAACTCAAATATGACTGCGATTGAGGTTGCATCAATATTCATAATTTTGCCATAACTTCCTAAAAGAAAAAAATCTTTACTATTTTTTCAGGTGGAGAACATCTTGGTTATTGGACATAGTCGCTGCGGTGGAATCTCAAGGCTTATGAGTCATCCAGAGGATGGTTCCGCTCCATAGTAAGACATGAATTCTACATAACAATAACCTTAAATAAAATTGTTAATATTTACACTTCTTATGGTTTAATTGAATAATTGTGCAGTGACTTCATAGATGATTGGGTGAAAATTGGTTTATCTTCCAAAGTCAAGGTTCTGAAAGAACATGAATGCAATGATTTCAAAGAGCAATGCAAATTCTGTGAAATGGTTAGCTAATTAAGTTGCAATTATATTTTTATTTCCATTCAGCAACCATACTTCAAAATTTTAAAAATTAATTAGTCACCACTTTGTATATACAGGAATCAGTGAATAACTCATTAGTGAACCTGAAGACATATCCATATGTTGATAGAGAAATAAGGAACAAGAACTTAGCACTATTGGGAGGTTACTATGATTTTGTGAATGGAGAATTCAAGCTGTGGAAGTATGAGACTCATGTCACAAAACCAATTACAATCCCTCTAAAAGGCCTTGACATGACTATCTAAGTCCTCAAGGAATCAAACTTTGAACCACTATCTTAACTCTCAAATGACTCGTTCTTTTGTTATTATGTACTTTTGTTTTCGGATGTTCTTGATTCATAGTTTGATTGTGAGGATATTTTATGTGGAATCAGGAATCACTATAGTTTCATTTTCCTGTGTTTATTTGAGTATGTGTAGGTCACTAGGCCAATAAATAAAGTTATGTACTTTTAAATCCTAATTATTAAATAAATAATATCAGTCTTTGAGAGATTTTGAAAATAATGTATTTAAGAATTCTATATTTCAGTGCATCGCATGAGTACTTTAACAGTATTATAACGTTTTTTTAGAAAAACCAATGCTAAGCCATTTAAGTTGAGAGGGAAAAAAATTAAAAGATCACTCTTGAGTCATGAGGGGAGCCTGGGGGACCGCCCACATCGCCCGAACAACCGCACAAACAAGAGAGACACCACACTCTTACCCAAAACCTTAAGGCTTTGGGTTTATTGGTCCTAATACTTATAAGATGTTTAACCTTTACTTTTCTATCCGATGTGGGACATATAACTCACACTTGCACACAACATGTATAAGGTTGGGTTCCTCGGCAATCAAAGCATTGATAGTAGAAAACTGCTCTTCTCCCAACAAGTTTTGCTCACTCCCAACTGAGCTTCCAAAAATACCCCTGTGTGACTTAACTCATGCAGATGTTAAATGTTGCGTGAGTTAACTCACACTGCGTGAGTTGAGTCACGCTGAAAATTCACACTGAACTCCATCGTGAGTTAACTCACATTGGTTTTCTTTCTAACTTTTGCATGGACAAACAAGCCACACGTTATTCTTCGGTTCAAATTGTTGCAGCACATGGAAAAGGAGAACAGACAAATAAGAAGAAGGCACGTGCTAATTAAGGAAGAAGAAGGCACTTGAACATCAAATGCAAATTTGTGCTTTTTTGCTACAAAAATGAAATTTCGGTGCTCTAAGTTAAGAAAGAAAACTAGTGTGTTAACTCAGGCAACGTGAGTTAACTCACGCAGAAAATATAACGAGCGTGAGTTAAGTCACTTAGCGTGATTTAACTCACACGTGGGTATTTTTGTATTTTCAGTTGGGAGTGAGTAAAAAGTGTTGGGTACAGACTAAAGAGCAGAATTCTTGATAGTAAAGAAACCATTATTAGAAAATTTCCATTTTGAAAAATCATCATGCCTCGTGGAAAGAGGTTTGAGACTTGCAATTTTGGTGCAAATGTGAGTAGGAAGAATTTGTTTAAGACCATCATCAAAGACATAGGCACTAACATTAAAATTAAGAGAATTTTTTGATTCACACCCCATATATTTCTGATTACACCCAAATTTTCTTAATTTTTTTATGATGTCAAAATTGTCCTTTTATATAAAAATTTTAAAAATCTTGATTTCGTTCATTGTCACTTTAAAATTCAACTTTCTTTCACCCACAAACGATCAAACAATCCTGAAGTGAATCAAAACATCTTTCATCCATACTAGATTCCATATAAGTAAGTGAATTTCTTCTTCTTTTTCAATAATGCTAGTTTCAATTTTCTTCTTCTTGTTCAAATGCACTGTACAACGGTTTCAATTTTACATTGTTGAGGTTAACTTAAGTTCAAGTAAACTTAGTTTACATAACCTACTTAAACTGAGTTTACATGACCTACTTAAACTGAGTTTAAGTATGTACAATAAACTAAGTTTAAATGACCTACCTAAACTATGTTTACATCAACATACTTAAACTGAGATTAAGTATACATACTTAAACTCAGTTTACATGACTTACTTAAACTGAGAATCAAATATCACATAAAATATGGAGAAGAACACACAACAAACCTAGAAATCGAATTGGCCTGATCGAAGCGAAATCGAATTCGAAAATAACTAGAATAAAAAATCGTAGAACAAGAAAAAGAAAAACATATAATCGCAGAAATAAGAATAACACAAATTGAACCAAGAAAAAGCTTAGAATTAGGGAACCTATGACAAGAAAAACATAATTGATTGATGAACACAACTTGCTAACCTTATTTGCTTTGAATTTTCTTTGAAATCTTGCATAGAAGGATAAATCTGCTTGAAGAAGGAAAGAGAAAAGAGAGGTTTTGGGGTGTAAACAAGAAAGAAGGAAGAGACTTTTTGAAAAATAAATTTTATGGAAGGGTAATTTTGTCATTTTGGGATGTAACCAGGATTAAACAGGGTGTAATTAGAAAAAACTCTAAAATTAATAGCATATGAAGAAATGAATAAAGTACATAAATTGACAATTTTATCTAGAAAATTGTGTCAATTTATTCTTCTAGAGATTGAAAATTAATGTATTGTAATAAATATTTACCATAAATGGAATCCTTAACATGTGTCATAAGGGCACAAGTTAGCATGACCTTTAGATATATCATAGTATTATTTCTTCAAATAGCTACATAATTGATACTTTCAACATGACGAATACACAAATGACCCATTTACAGTGGCAGAACTAGGGGGTGGCATGGAGGAGCCTTGGCCACCCCATCTTAAAAAAAAATAATTATACCCTAAAATTTGGCAGAATTGTAAATGATACTTTTATAAATCCACTTTTCTTGTCTAATACACTTAACTTTGCTTCCTTCGTCAATTTCAATCATTCTTGTTCATTATATATTGTTAAATTGAGAAACAAGGTGGGACCTGGTTTCTAGCAGATAACATGTCGGTTTATATTGAAAGGAAAATTAGTGAATGTATTAGTTCCGAGTCAATTATTGATGATTTCAAGTCATTCGGAAAGCTTAAAATGTTATTTAAGCATTTAAAGATCGACTTTATATACTATGTATTTTAAATTTTGAATGATTGATTTTTGGTTTATTACAACTTAAATGTGTTGTATGCAATATGATTCATAGATTTTAGTTTATTTTGGTCGCGGTCACCCCAAACTTTTGTCTAGCTCCGCCACTACACATTTATTTAACCATATTTCGCTATTTTGATATTGGGAAGCTATTTAAAGAATTGATATTATGTATATTACTCGAAATTTTGAATTTTTTTCAAAATCATGTTTAGAATATTATAAGAATCTCTCCCAAAATATTATTATTTTTTACTTGTGTGAATTGGAATATTTCGTCTATTTACCAAAAAAAAAGCTCATACATTATTATTTTTCATTAAAAAAATCAAGTCTTTTTTTATTTGTCAGTTTGTAAAAGAAGAGGTCAAATTTTGTTTTGGTCAAATAAAGAAAGTGATTTTTCGAATGAAAAAAAAACGACCTGACTTTTTTATTGAAAATAAAAAGAGTTAACTTAGTGTATGAGCTTTTTTATTTACAAATTGACAAGTAAAAAAAGACTTGATTTAATGTATGAGTTTGTTTGACAAATGAAAGAAGAAGAAAAAAACTGATTTAAGTATGACAAATAAAAAAAGACTTGATTTGATGTATGATCTTAAAAATAAAAATAAAAAAATAATACATTAATTCAAGTCTTTCTTTTTCCATTAAAAATATTGAGTACATGAACCTGAGCTTTCGTTCCTATGACAGTGCAATCACATTTTACAAAAGAAATTATTATGTTTTGAATGGTCATTTTACATAAGAATTTTTTTTTGAACAAGCTTACATAAGAATTATTAAATGGTATAATCATAAAAATTTGACTTTTGATGTGTTTATAATCTACTACATTTCTGCAGTAAACCAAATAATGATATAGCAAACACTGCAAATTCCTTCTTTTACATAAGCATAGGGGTATCCATCTATTCTGTACCACAAATTCCTTCAATTCATAAGCCTTGCTTCCATATATTTTACTTTTGTCAAGAAAAACAATACCATGCATTTTACTATATCCATTTTTATTTTATTTTTGTCAATACTATATCCATTGTTAATTGATTATTTAAGTAGTTTCATATTAATTAATTGCAATTTTTGACAACCTGCAGAAAGGAATAATTATGGCAAATCAATCATCTGAGCTAGCCATTGAACAACTGAAGAAACTTCTCAGGTTAATTACTTTTCTAACAAGAAAACAAAATGCACACATAATTCAATTTAATGATACATAAAATTATAACATATAGTATTACTTTAACTTATTGGTAACAGAGAGAAGGAGGAACTTAATGAGGTGGCCACAGCAAAAATTGAGGAGCTCATAGTTGAGTTGCAGGGATGTCATCCACATCCAATTGATCCTGCTGCGCAGAGAATAATAGTTACTTACTTCAAGCTCAACAATTTCGAGTAAACTTGCAAATTCAATAAAATTTTAATATGATGCCTATAGTTAGTTCATATTCAAATATCAAGTCTTCTATATCCTGGATTCATGGTTTATGAGTTCCAGTAAGAGTTTGACCGTATAATTTCAAAGGTGTTTAAATTCCCTTTGTGTATCACCCTAAAATATTCATTATGTTAATTTAATGAATAACAAGTTCTCCCTTCATCAATTTTAAAAATTGAAAATTGGATTCATGCATGCTTCCTTTTATATATGGCAGCAAGAACCCGGAACTGTATGATCGACTTGCCAAAGGCCAATCTCCCAAGGTGATTAGTTATTACAGCTTGATTTATACAAAAATGTATGTAACTCTTTTTTGTTTCATTTAATATTAATCTAATCTTCAATTTCACTTATATGTTGTAGTTTATGGTATTTGCTTGTTCCGACTCTAGAGTGAGTCCCTCTATTATCCTGAACTTTCAACCTGGTGAAGCTTTCATGGTCCGAAACATTGCTAACATGGTCCCTCCATTTAATCAGGTCTACTTCACTATTTTTCTAACGAAATGAATTGTTATATGATATATACATTATTGTTGAAGAGTTTTAATAATTAAATTTCTA
>Ga0315914_1000674_pt1 | contig 45696 bp, 12 predicted proteins | sample MpolenodulesMG_FD_203920 | JGI IMG/M metagenome (GOLD analysis project Ga0315914, IMG submission 203920) | Medicago polymorpha root nodule microbial communities from Los Angeles, California, United States - elongated nodules | ecosystem: Host-associated > Plants > Roots > Nodule | place: USA... | reverse complement strand
ATTTGCTCCCCTCCCCTTCCCTCCCCTCCCCTTCTAAAAATTGAACCAAACACTTCAAATTAAAAATCTCCCCTCCCCTCCCTGCCTCTCCCCTCCAAAACTCTCGAACCAAACGGACCCTTAGAGTGAATTTTTCGTTCTTATTTAACTGTCGTTTTGGTATTTTAAGGGTATGATTTGTCAATTATACCCTTTGTCAATTACTCTTATATTTTTCAATAAACTAATTAATGTTATATATTTGGAAAACCAAAGTTTGTTTTTTTAAACAAAGTTTGTTTGTTTTGTTTTAAAACAAAATTTGTTTCTTGTTACTTTTAAATTTAAACAAAATTTCATTACCAATGATAATAGTTCCATGAAAAGTTAAAATTCTATAAATAACATGAGCAGTACTTGTTAAAAATTTCAAGAGATATGCACCATATTTAGAAAATTGAAAATTGTTTGTTATGAGAGAAAGATAAAGCGCACAAAAAAATAGGAATTTGTTGGAGAAAGAGAGTAGTAACTAACAATTGTTTGTTACATATTAAATTTGTTGGAAAGATAAAGTGTGTGCAAAAAAAAAAGGAAATTATTAGTGGATTAAAATGAGGGTATAATAGGAAAAAAGTGTGCAAATATACACTTTTCTATTTTTGTGTTAAAATTCTAAAACGACACTTAAAAAGGAACGGAGGGACTATAAGGTTTTGAGTGTAAAGATAACTAAAATTTTGAATTTTAATTTGTAAGATAACTAAAATTTTGGTTAAATTTGTCCAATGAAATCTCAACAAAAACTAGATATGGTGATATTTTTTCCTAAATTTTAGGGTTAAATAATTGACGTGCAAAATTTTTAGGTTGAGTTCGGGGATAATTTCCAAGTGATCACAACTACAAATTAAATTTATTTCATTTTTTTAGATCAAAATTCAACTCAGAAATCATTGTTCTAGCTTTTTAATGAAAACAAGCTCTTTTTTTTAAAAGAATAATTACTATCAATGATTGCATTGGTTTGTTACCGCATTTAAAAAAATCAGAATTTAAAAATATCTAAAATCAACTTCAAATTAAAAGTTGTTAGCTTCTCAAAAAACTTATTTTTTTAAGAGAGAGAAGAAAAATATATGTGTCAAAAGATTGAGATGATTTTCTAACAAAAAATTTATTTTATACAATTGTATGGAAACAAACAAACTTTTTTTTTAAAGGAACATACTAAATTTTTTAAATTATTTTTTACTAAGATAAATAAATACAAAATAGATTTTGATTTTCTATAAAATCTCTAATCAACATAATTTTGATATGTTCCTGACATTTCATGAACCCCTATCTAGCTGATTTTCGCAAGTGTGCGTTATAACTCATGTTAATGGGATCGTGGTGCCCCACGTTCGACTTTGTGTTCCTATCCCCGCCATGATATGTTGTCATTGTCTCTTTATTCGCAGATCCACCTACTTGTCGTATTCAGTCCCTTATTCTTCGATATAGTTATTGGCATTGAGAGCACCAAATTGTGGGTATGCGTCATTATTTGGTTCATTATGCCTCATTTTGATCCTCCACCGTGTTCTTAGTTAGTGGTCTTGACAAATAATCATCTCCCTTGCTTGGAAGTTCCGGTATCTCACTCAGCTCAATGTTGTAATTGCCAACTTGTCGAATTGGCTAACAGCTCAATCATTTTTAGATGTAAACAAAGTTATAAAAGATTGGAATGAACAAATGGTTATTTTAACGATAGTTTGATACCACATTATTTTTTCATTTATAAGATTTGATTTGATCCATCAAAGAAAAAAATGATTTGATATTATCAATTTTTTATGGTGGCTTGCACCGAAATCATATTTGATTCCGGAATTTTCCATTTAAGAGTGAAATTCCATTTTGGTACTTGACAAAATGTATAGGGGTCAAATTAGTCTTCAACAAATAAAAAGACTATTTCCAATAAATGAGACATTTTCAGCTTTTACCATTGAACATATGATTTGTACCATTAACTTGACTATGTGACATTAACAATATCAATTAAGTGCCAACCTGAAATTAAAAAAAACGGAGGGGACAAATTAGTCTCTTAAGAGAAAGCAAAATAAAACAAAAAAAGTTAAAGTTAATTAAGTTTTTCCTCCATAAAATATAATTAAATTTTGATTTTAGTCCCTATTTTTCCTTCTAAATTTTTACATTTAAATTTTTATCATAAATTATCATAATTGGGATATGTCCTTGCCATTATAGAACATATATAATATATACATCCTCTCAAAAAAAAACATATATAATATATACATAAAGGGGTTGGGTGTAATAGATTTTCAAAACTTAGACACATCATTAGTATAAAAAGGGTTATAACATTGACATTAATTTGAACATAAATGTATCATCATAGACAAAAACGAAATGGACAGTTTTGGGAGGACAAAAACTTCCTTTTTTGCCTCATCTTGTGTCAAGGTGGGGAATTGGAAGAAACAATGAAAGCACAGTAAAAAAGTTTTAAGATTAGAAAAACAATTGTTGCAGAATTTACAAACTAGATTAGTGAAGTTCATAAGACAAAAATATCTCCAAAAACAGCAGTGCTGGTAAACCTTCAAGACAAATTAGCATCGCGTCTAACATTGCTAGACAAAGTCAAGGAGGGGTTGCGGTGTAGTGGTGGCCGGTGGGTACGACAAAATTGAAGGAGGGAGATGAGAGTGTCATCAGACTTTTTTTTTTTTTGAAAGAAGAGTGTCATTAGACTTGAGAGTTGCAAAATAGGAGTTTCTAGGCTAGGGTGCAAAAATAAAATCCATAGGTGTGAAAATAAAAAACAAAAAATAGAAAGAATAGTAAGTATGTGTAAAACTCACCACCAATAATAGGTTATAGGTGGGCCCGTAGTGAAACAAAAATAAATAAGATAGAAACTTAGGTACAATTTCTCAAGTTTTTTTCAACCTACCCATTTCTTGTGGGCCCTGTTTTTTTTCTTTCAAAAATGCCTATGAGATTTTTGGATTTTAAAATCCGAAATGATTTTTCACTAATTCGGATTTTATAATCTGAAATATGTTAATGTATAATCAGTGATCAAAATTTCTCATATTTTAGCAGTTTTGAATTTTACTTTTAAAAACAAACAAAAAACATTTCGAATTTCGAAAAGCTAAACATGAGTATTTCGAATAATTTTTGGAATCGTACTTATGCGTATTTCAAATTTTTTCGAAAACGTTTTATAGTGAAAAAATATTGGAAACACATACCTTGATATATCAGGTGGGGGTGAACTCGTGTTGAATTAGGAAAAGTTAAAAATGAGGGTGAAAAATTTATTTGTAAAAGGTTAAATAGCAAAAGGGGGTAAAGTTGAAATTTTTAAAAATTTGTAGAGGTGAAAATACATGTGTCGGGGTGTAAGGTAAAATTTCCGGTGATCGGTTAGAGACACCAATTGTACAACAAATACTATATTTCAATAGATCAGGTCATCCAAGTCCCTAGCTAATACATAGGCCATCACATAGACTCATTCTAAATACACTAAAGCGGAATTGCCTACGGAGATTTGAACCATCTATTTTAGATCATATATTATTTTGCTTCGGTATGATCACGTGTGTCCAAGGAAACAACTATCCTAACTAGCATCTCCGGGGTCCTCAAACCTTGGTTTCCCTGTTATAAAGGTTAACTCATGACATTTATCGTTTTTTATGTATACATTTTTTATCCTAAAAATCTTATATATTTAACGCATTTTACTTAATCGTCAGTGTGTTTTCAAAGACATTAATATTTTTTGGAGGAGCAAAATGAATTATTGTTCAAAGTCCATGTTCATCAACACCCTCTCTAACGGAAGATCTCTGGCCCGACCGGATTAAATACCTATATTTGCTTTTCACCTAACCAACTTAACTACAAAATTTGAAATGCCAAAGTATCAATTATAAAAAAAAAATGAAAAAAATTACAATACGAGAAGAATAAAATAAAGTTCAACTATTGGAGTTGGAGCGCACTTTCATTGTTGCACACGTCATAGAGCTTATATTTGATCCTCTGTTTTATTAATGGGAATAATAATAAAGAAAAAGAAAAACATCTGCAATTGTTTCAACTCTATAGTCTAGCTTCTTTGAACTGCATTTCATTTTCAATTATGCAAATGAAAAATATTCCCTGTTAACAGCTGTTCCAGCTTCATTAAGCCTTATAAATAAATCCACCTCATTCACAGCCATAGCTGGACCACAAGGGGCTTAATTGCAAATTCATTATTTTCTTTAATGAAAAAAATATATATTGTTGAGTTGGGAGAGGTGTAGATGAAGGATTTAAAATGGTTAAATAAAGTTAGAAATATATGATTAATGTGTGCGTGTGAAGCAATTACTCCGAGTCACGTTAAAGTCAAGTGGCAGCATTCGTAAATAAGAGTGATATCCAATGGCATTTTCACACAAACCATAGCTTATAACATGAGAACGTGCCAACTCAACGGAACTCTCAACTCAAGTAAACAAACACAAACATGAGAACGAGAAACAACCTCTGTGTTTTCTTTCTTCTCTTTTCAATCTTAGCCCTCCACGTGGCACTTTCATCATCCTCCACCCTTGATTTCACCGACAACCAGCTCAGCTCCTTCTTCCTCCCGTCGGACTCCGGCTGCCGTGGATCCATCGCAGAGTGCAGCCTTCTCGCCGGAGATGAAGATGATAGTGAGTTTATGATGGATTCTGAGAGCAACAGGCGCATTTTAGCAGCAAGAAGGTATATTAGCTATGGTGCGCTGAGGAGGAACACTGTCCCTTGCTCAAGACGTGGTGCTTCTTATTATAATTGTCGGCCTGGTGCACAGGCTAATCCTTACCGCCGTGGATGCAGTGCCATCACTCGATGCAGGCGTTGAAATTCTTCTTGTTATTCTCATTTTCTCTAATTTATTTTTTTATTTGTATTTTTTTATATATATATTTTTGTAATTGATGATCATGATGATGATAGATCTTGTTATTATGTACTACGAGTAATGGTATGCTACTACATATACAAGTAGAGAATTTGAAGTAGTAGAGTTCAATAAAATGAAATGAAATCTGATTGCGGTTTGTATTTGCAATTTAATTTTAGGTACACATTATTATTTGGTTGAGATTTGAGAAGATTATTATTACTATATATGTCATCAATTGTTTGTTTGATTTCAAGTAGTTTCTGTTTGTATGAAGTTGTACATCATGGGGAGTGTTTGGTGGTTTGGAAAGGTAATGTGAAATGAAATTATGGATGCTTTTTTGGGGTATGATAATAGGAATTGACAATGGGACCTAAAATTCGGCCACTTTTTGGGTTTTGGCTTTTTGAATATGTGGCTTGAGAGAGAAGGAGAGTGGCATCTCTTTGGGTGGTGCCTTTGTGTATCTCCTTGCTCCCTTTTCTCTTTTCCATTGTTGAAATTGAGGTAAATCGTCCAACTTTCCCAAGTCCCACACCGCATTAACTTCCCAAGTAGTACAAAAAAAATTATACTACTTTGTCAAAAAAAAAAAGTTATACTACTTTGTCAAAAAAAAATAAAATTATACTACTGATTTTGTAAAATTGATTATCGCTAAAAACAAATTAAGTTTAATGTAATTTTGCGTATGTTTATTATCCGGTGCACCAATGATTTCAGTTTCCGAGTGTTGTTAGGCACGTCAGCGTGATTTTTGCAAAGTTAGAAATTGGAGGGAATGCATGACAAATCTATGAAAATAAATGGTGATATATGTTTGGATATATGTAAAATGTGATTTGAGTAATAATAAATTCAAGTGTAAAAATCAATTTTAGAGGTTAAATGTTACACATTATAATTTAAATTAAAATCAACTATACTTCAATGTTTTCAAATATGTCAATATTAATTTTAATCTTAAAGAATAAAAAAACGAAATCAAACATACACGAAAAAGTCTACTTGAAAATTTTCATTTTTCGTTTTAAAAAATGGTCCAATTAATGAGTGTCCTAGAGATATTATTTTTTTTAAAGGGTTCTAAAAATACTAATTAAGTAATTAATAAAACTAGGTTCTAAAAATACTAGTTAAGTAATTAATAAAACTCAAGTTTGTTGTGAGAGTACAAGTTAAGCATGTTTTTTTACTAACAAGTTAAGCATTTGTTAATATAATAAATGTATTATCTTTTATATATCAAATGTAACTTGAAATAAGACTTTTATCTTGGCATCATTTTTTATGAAAACATTTGCTTATAGAAAAACATCCAACTCAATTTTAAGAATGCTTATTGAAAAACATCCAACTTAATTTTAAGAATAACTTTGCAATACAATCTTAAGACGGCAAAGGTCTTGTTTTTCTCCCGGCCGCCATGCCGCTTATAGCGCACCTATCTATTTTCAATGGCTTCTCTAATCTCTACTACTACTTTGACTTGCCATAAATAAAGTATTATTTCTTTTGGAATACAATATTAGTACCTTTTTTTTTACCAAACATTATTAGCACTAGTATGGACATCCGTGTCAAGCACGGGATAGAATTTCGTCATATTTGAGGGAGAGAATACTGTGATTATCAAGTGTGGGCCAAAACCCAACATTTAATATAAAAGTGTAGGTTGAACAACAAATAAGAGAAACTTATATACTTAAGTCTTAAAATGTTGGATGAAGATGTGATATCATTTTGACTTGTATGATTGGTCTTTCTCCAATGTGTCGATCCAAATCGGTGTTGGTTCCCCCAAAAAGCTAGTTCAACATTGTGTGTGTGTGTGTGGTTCTTGGTGGTGAATTACGGACACTGAGAGTTTGACGCTTAATGGAGAGTTCTTATTCAACAATGTATGCAATAGTATATGTTGAGCAACATATAAGTGAGATGACCCATATACCTAATGTTTAAGACTTTTTGTGAAGATATGATGTCAATCTCACCTGTGTGGTTGCTAATACATTAATATGATCAATGTAGGTTCTCACATAAGTCCCAGCATTGTGATGAATTGGTTTGCTAGTTTTTGTGTCATTTGTTTAATCAATCTTTGTTATTTTAAATTCCTTTAATTTTGGTTTTTGGTGGGATTTAATCGTAGGAAAATGCCGGTGTGCTATGTTGTTGACAAAACATATGCTTATTATACATTTTTAAATGTTGTGTTTTTTTTAATTGACTCTAATTTTTTGGTAAATTAATTACCCAAAAATCACCAACTCATTCAATGAACACATAAAATTATTAGTAACTCACTTTGTTCCTTATAACCTCTTAGACAAAACACACATTTCTATTTTTTTTACCATTATCATTTCTCTCAATCTCAAATTTCTTTTCATACCTTTTTCTTCTTTCTAATAATTTTCTTTCTCTATTCTCATGAAATAAAGAATCATAAATTTCTCTCTAATAAATTACCAACAACCCAACTTTTTTATAATATTGTGCCTCTGCTTGACTTAATTTGGCTACGTCACATAATCAGGGACACATAAAGTTACACACTTGAAAGAGAGATGTTAATGTGTCAAATATGTGTTAAAGTTTTACAATGGATGAAAGAGTAGATATTGAATGACATATATGTGAGATGACCCATAAACATGTGTCTAAATTTTTTTGGATAAAAATGTGGTCTCAATCTTATTTGTGTGGTATCTTAACATAATACAATGATACAAAATCAATGTAGGCTCCGTTGGAAATTTCAACATTATGATGATTTGTTTTGTTAGTTTTTGGGTGTCATTTATTTAAAAAAAATTATCTTAAATTTTTGATTTTGGATGTCACTCACTTTCGTGTAATTTTATTTTGATCAACGCAACATTTTTTTCAACATCTATTATTTCATATTCCTTCATCACTTTTGGTCTTTGACGGGATTTGACAAAAAAATGTAAATCTGCTATATTCAGTTGACAAAATACATGCTAATTAGACAATTTTATTGATGTGTCATTTTTTTAATGAGTCTAATGTTTTGACATAATAATTTCCAATTAATCTCCGACACTTTCAACAAACTGATAAAATTATCAGAAACTCGCTTTTTTTCCTTATCATTTCTCTCATGTTTAAATTCATTTTTATCTTCTTTATTTTTCTAATTTATCATCTATATTTTCAAGAAAGAAAATAGAAAAAATATCCTTCTATGAAACCACCATCAACCCATATTTTTTTACCATGTTGTGCCTCTGACTATATTTTCATATTTCACCATATCATAGATATAGAGAGTCTCACATTTAAGGGAGAGATGTTAAAGTGTTATGTGTGGGTTAACCTTTGACATTGGATGCAATAATAAATATTGTGCAACATATAAGTGAGATTATAACAAATATATCTAATGTCTTAAAGTTTTTGATGAAGATACGGTGATAATCTCACTTGTGGGGTTTCTCTTGGCCAAATGTGATGATCAAACTCATTGTACGCTCCCTCAAAATTGCACACGTTATGATGAAATATTTTATTAGTTTTTGGATGTCATTTGCTGATTTTTTTTTATATTCAATTTACAAACTATTTCATTTTTTTTATATTATTTCAAATTCTTTTACTTATGGTCTTGGTGGGGTTTAACCATGGAACAATGCTAATGTGCTATTTTGAGTTGACAAAATGCATACTTATTATAAATTTTTATGATAGATAAATTATGGAAATAATTTGATGGGTGATAAATGAGTTTCATATGTATGAATAAAAAAATGCACAAATTATGGGCTATAATAGAATAAATACATGAGAATGCAAATAAATGAAAGAATTATTAAAGTTTCAAATCTAAAAGGAAAAAAAGTTGCATCCTAATTTATTTTGCAATACATGTTTCCATATGCATATCTTTGTATTGAAACCATATGACTGTCATTGATATTGCTATAAATACAATAATGGATGGTTAATTGGTATGATACGTTTCTATAAAATCATTAATAATTATAATTGATTAGAAATATGATATTGTAAAATTTACATTTATAGATTAACACATTGAAGGAGGGAACAATTGAATTTTGTGTGAAGACAATTTAATTTTTTTATAAATATATTGAGACCCAGCTTAGTTGTTAAGAAAAATAAAGCACATGTTAATTAAAAAAAAAAGGGAAAATTATTTCACTATGCTTAAAAATATTTTGTAGGGACATCAAATTATTTCTTTTTAAATTATTGTAGATATAATTGTCTCGTTTTTTACTTATTATTTTCAATCATATAATAATTTATTTTTTAATAATTGTCAAGACATAATTATATCTTTAATTATTGTTAATGTCTTGATTTTTATTGCGGAATCTATAAGTTGGAGATTTAAGTTGAGCTACCGGTTGTTTAAGGAGATTTAAGTTCTAGGTTCTAGGTTTAATCTCCAAAAACTGACATTTTCTCCTCTCCTCTAACAATTTACTAACTAATAAATTGGAAGAAAAAGTTAAAGAGAACGACAAAAAAAAATGTGATAATTCTAAAAGAGTTAAATAGCAAAAATAAGTTCTTGCACAAATAACCATTCAAAGAACCAATTTATATGAGTTTATTGTAGAATGAAGATTGATGGATATAAAAAGTATAAATTTAAGGAAGAATTTTGAATTGATCGAATGAATATCGAAATCGTGTTAAAAATATTGAAAGCGGAAGCAATATTTATAAAAAAATTACAATCCGATTCATAAATTTGTGTAGACCCAAAATTTTATGTAATTATATCAAAAGAAAAAAAATGTATTTATCGATTATCATATTTCTTTAGAGTTACAAATAAATATGATACTAATAATTAACATATTCATCATAAAGAAAAACCCTAAAAATAAAGAAAAAATATTTGTGTTAACCTTTCGGTTTCTAGTAGAATAAGTTTTAGTAATCTGGAGTTCTACCGAGAGGTAATCAAATATCTAACTCGAATTCTTCCAAACACAAATAAGAATTTAAAATAAAAAAACAATTTCTTATATTTTTTTCATAAAAAAACCTGTTCTATTTGTTTATAATTACAACTTATTTTTTTACAAAATGAAAAAATTTCGCTTAAATGGACTTCCCAATTTTTTTTTAAATGATCAATGTGTTTGTAATCATCTAAAAATAATATATTTATCGTATTTTTAAATAATAGAAATAAATTTTCAGCCTATAAATTTTTCCTCTGATTTTGAAATAATCATTAATAGCATGTAACCAAAAAAAGAAATAATCATTAATAGCAAATCATATCACACACTCCCCGCATAACATAGTATTCTTTAATTTCTCTATACCTAAAATAATTTGCTACTTCCTCGCATAACTTAGTACATAATAAATATGTTATATTTTTTGTTTGATTTTGAACTCATGTTGAATCTCGAAATTTTGAAAGTGATGGTAAAATATATGGACTTAAATAGTTAAGAGTAGTAATATTTATACAATAATTCGATGACAACTTTTGAATTTTGACTTGAATACATATTAATTCTTTTTAATGACATCGATGAGAGAAATTATTTTGTGAACACAAAGATTTACACTTCATTTGACATCACACGTAAAAAGAAGAAAAATAATAGAAAAACGATTATATAAGAATCATTAGTTTTTAAACGATTATATGATATGCATTTTTTGTGTGCAACCAAACAAATTGTCTAAATCCTTATGATCGTCCAAGAACTATTTCAATGATATATTATAATGCTTTGAAAAAAGGAAGTCGGAAAATTAGAAGAACAAATGCGTGAAAAAACAAATATTATTCATATCCTTTAACCCATGCCTTAGGTAAAAATTTCAAATCGAAATTCATTCCATATTTTTGAAAGTATGAGCGAGCCTTCTACATAGATTTGTATATTATAAAGAAATAGTACAGTAACAATAAAATAATTTATCAATGAAATGAATAATAAATTTTCACGAATTTCATAATAAGAAACGATGTATAAAGAAATATGATAGACATTCAAATATTTCTTAAATCCTTGAAAAATGTTGTTAATTTCATCGTCACTCCCATCAATCATTTATAGTCTTGTTTTACATGAAACAATTGAACATTGGAAGAAAAAAAAACCAAAAAAAATTGATTCAGTACACACAAAAAATTGAACGAAAAAATAAGAAATAAATAAATATATGGACTTAAGAATCAAGCACAACATGAGGGAAGAAGAAGAAAGCAGATGAAAGAGTCGAATAAACATCTGGTATATGTAGGCTAAGAGCTTAAGTATAATATTATTTGAAGCAATATGAAAAAAATATACGACAAAATAAAACCAAAATTAAGCAATATGATTGGTTTAACAAAACAAAATTGACACATGTTAAACTACCATTGGAGGAACTCTTTTTAATGACGTGATTAAGACCTTTAGTCAATTAGAAAGTTGTTGTATCATCTCGGTTACATGAATATTACATTGACTTAGAATTTTTTTTTTTTTTTAGCAAGACTTAGAATCATCTTAATAAAGGCAAATTAATACTTTCGATTACATGAATAATATTGTAGCTTAGAAATTTTCATGATTAGACCAATTAATACCTTTTTTTTGGAAAGATAGGCAAATTCATACATGATTAACGAAAATGAGTGTGGAAAATTCTCAACTCTTTAGTTAAGGTAATAAAATGGTTTGTAGTAAAGTAAAAAAAAAAATACATTTTTCCAGTAATAATGTGGTTAGAATTTGTCGACCAAATAAAAAATTAAAGATGGATCATTTCATACCTTTGTTGTAAAACCAAAATTTGGAATATAAAAAAAAAGGATAAACAAAATTTGAAGCACTAAAAAAACAAAAAATAAGATGTAACAAAATGATGCGATATAATTAGCTCAACAACACAATAAAGAAACATGTTTAAATATCATTCGATGTAAAATTTTAATTGACATGTTAAGAAATAATTTAAAAATTTGATTTTTGATTACTAACTAAAATTATTCAATTACAAAACAATAAATTTTTAAACTAATTTTAGGTTACTAACATTCTTTGCTCATTAATAACAATGTTCTTTTCTTCCTTCCAAAAAAAAAAAAAACAATGCTCTTTTCTTTTCGGTTACTAACTAAATAAGCATGATATAACATTAAATGATATCATATTAAATGATGCTTAGAATAGAGAGGTGAGCTTAGAATAGAGAGGTGACACGCGTACTTTGAAAAAAATTAAGCCAGATGTTTATAATAGAGATGAAGATTATGGTGGTATATATTACAATCGGTCATTATAAGCTTAACTCATTTGGTATGAATAATGTATAATATATGCAATGTTTAGGATTCCAACTCCGGCTACCACAAAAAAGTATGTATTACAATTTATTTTTTGAAAGAATGTTATAAAAATTCATTTGTTCCTTTAATTAATCTGCATAAAAAATCATGACTTTCGTTTGCTTTGCTTTTCCTTTCCGAAGAGGAATGGTATTTTAATTAGGGAAATGTTAACCGGTGCCCTGCACGAGTTAAGGAATTATAAAAGAAAATATTGTATTGGAAATTGTGTATTCTACTTTTTGAAAGTTAAAAAAGCATTCTTTTCAATGCAAAACTTGACTTTTCTTTCTATTTTAGTTCCTTAACCAACCTTCTAATCTTGTGAACATACAGTAGAAACTCTATAAATTAATAATGTCAGGACCGGAGAAATTTATTAATTTAGAGAGTTATTAATTTATCGATAAATTAATAATTATTAATTTAAAGAGTTTTTAAGTAATTATACAGTACATACCAAACAAAAAGGCAAATTAGTCTATGCCTCTTAGAATTACGTTGCAGCGAACCTTGAGACTCAATGTAAATTAGTAATTCCTGTGTTCATATGTATTGGAAAAATACAATACAAAAATACAACACCTGAGCTATTTGATGCAATAAGAAAAGTTAGAGATGAGCTCCAAATAGACTTGAACTTTAAAGGAAAACAGACAACTATTGAATCATATTTCAATAGAGTGTAATCTTTTTTTCCAGTTTCTATGAATTATTAATTTATGATTTTCTTAGGACTGAAAATTATAAAGGGATCTCCCGAAAAATTATTATCTTATTATTTTATCGAGTTTTTCAATTTTTTACATTGACCCAAGTCGGGACCAGACAAATTTATTATTTTAGAGAGTTTATTAATTACCGAGTATTAATTTAAAGAGTTTCTACTGTAGTTCAATTGGTATGACATTGTTACATGCAGAGGCCGAAGTTTGTACATCCACAAGCCACTAGGGTACCTGAAAAAAAAAAAAAAAAAACAAGACCCTTCTAATTATAATGGATCGAAGCCACATCCTCACATGCATTATTATTATGGTCCGCGTGAATTGAAATCAGTGAACGCCCCCGTATGATTATACTAGCATCTTACCTTTGTCTGTGACAACTAAAATACACCTCACAAATCTTTGTCTCATTATCTTGTGTCCAAATCTGAACCAACCAACTTGAAAATAAATCCCTAACCCCAACGGCAATGACACTTCTATATCTACATTTCTTTTGACCGGTTGGTTCTATAGTTACATATCACACACACGCAGTTTAGTTTATTATTACATTTAAGGGCCAGCATATGATATCTGAACGTGATTTTGTACCATATTTCTCAAGGAACTCTTTGCTACGCTGTCGGACATCATCACAAAATTGATGCCATGTTTCGAACCCTTATTGAGTAGATAATAAAAGTCTTTAATATGATACGTATTTAAGTCATAAAAATCTCATACTTAATAAAACATGTCATTCTTAAGCATTTCAGTAGACACATAAGGTACAAAGAAATAACAAATCACAAGCAGAGAAGCACAACCATAAAATCACCAACAAAGACAATAAATCTAAAATCTAAAAAAAAAATTGAGACCGGGTAATGATGAAGTAGTCAAACTACAATTTTGTCATAGTAGCAATATATAGAGGTGGTGGATGAGGTGGAGCCGTGGAGAGCGATCCATTGAAGAATGACTTGTAACGATCTTGCTTCGTAGGAAAAAAGCTATATATAGGCTAGTGGCGCACAAGGAGAACTTATCACGCCTTTCACACCACCGGATAACCACAAGGGAATCAGTTGCATTGAGCACCAGGTGAGATAGGCAGAATTGGCGTTGATGCAGGGGGAAGGCCATAACAACACCTCGAAGTCGGACGACTGAGGTTGAAGAAAAGAGGCACACAACACAAATTAGGACAAACTTGAAAAAGGATGTTAAAGGGAGAGAGTACGCACAGAGCGGAACTCGTAGCTAGAAAAAATAGAGGTAAAACGTGAAAACAAGACAAAAGAGAGATTGTACATCGTACTAATGCTAGCATGGAACCTTAAAGCAACACAAGAAGAAGCGGAACAAAATAGTACAATATAATTTGATAAATCATTTAAGCCTTGCATTTTTTATTCTCTTTTCCTCGTGACTAAAGTTTTTCACCTGCATCAACAAAGATTTGTTCAATTGTTGGGGATTTGATCATGCCCATAACGACGTGGATTTAAATTTTGATGTCGGGGTAAGAACTCCGCTAGTGGGATAATAAGTAGGGCGACTACCAGCCGCAAAAACATCCACAATAGATCCATTTTTTTTTAGAGTATCTCGTTCTTTGATTGTGTATCACCATCAAAGACAACAACTTTGACATTCTCGTTCTCAAGATTCAACGTTGTTCGTTTCATACCATAGACAAATTCAACCATTTCATTTCTTAGCTTGAATCTCGTTCAATCCGCAGACACGGGCAATTTCATCTCCAATTGAGATCGCTTGACAGATCTCATCCACTTGAGAGTTTTCGTAAAAGCTGATAATTCAACTAAATATAGTTTTTTTTTTAAAGGAAAACTTAATAGAGGTGTTACTTGTTAGTTTATGATTTCGTTTCAAATCAAGTAGCAGTAGCATATTTCTCTCCACGAAGAAGACAAAAGGGACTAAAGGTTGGATGGTAAATAAAATTGACATGGATATGAAATGCTTGTGTAAGAATTTTTAGAGACAATAACAATCTTGATATCAGGTGCCTATCAAACTATGCTAATTAGTATCATCAAGCCCTACAACTGAATTGGTCTGCAATGAAGTAGATTTGGAATAATTTTCCCCGAACAGTGTGAGGCAATTTGATATCATTTCCTCGAATCTATTTGTTTTATGAATAGAAAGGTTTTTCCATTGAATTGACTTGTATAGTGGAACAGAATCTATGGTCCCCTATCCAACTATCAACTGGGGCCGAAACTTTATCACTTGACATTTGCAGATGCTATTAACTTCTTTTTGGAAGCTTCTACCGATCAAAGTGAAACTATTACACCTCTCAAATCAAATTGAGGCTATAGTACTATTTTGGATTTTTTTTGCACCAGCTTTGGATCTAAAAGTGAGCCAAGATAATAACCTGGTTTTATTTTCTCTAACTTAACGGTGGCTTCAAAAGCACAAATGACTTAGGCAAGTATTTGGTTGTTTTTCATCCTTCATAAGATAATGGATTAACTAAACCTATTGTTTCATTTTGGATAAGGAAATCATATGCTGTGAAACTAGAAGGCTCATAATTCCTTGACGGCAGATCATGAACACAAATCAAATTTTTGCTAGCTCCAAAAAAATTAAGTATTTGTGATTACCTTGACAGAAATGTATAAATTTTTCACAAGGGTTCATGAACAATGTAGGAAGGTGCACCTGATTGCAAACCCAAACAATGGGGTGTGATGGGATCATGGGAATTTTGGTCCCTTGCAACTATAAAAACACTCAGAATGGTCAATTTTGGTCCCTTTACAACTATAAAAACACTGAGACTAGTCAACACAAAAAAAGCTTGGTCCCTTTACAGCTATAAAAACACTCAGGCTGGTCACAAAAAATGCAAGAGTTGTTTTAATTTGATCAATGCCACTTATAATGGGTCGATCAACAATATGCAAGAGCATATTGTTTTTGTCGAACTTGAAAGTTAGTTGGGGTATTTGTGAATAGCTCTGAACAATAATTTTCTTTTTTTCAAACTATTGTAAAGAGTAACGAACTTTGTCCCTCAATTATGAGTTTATTGACTACTTCAAAGAGTGTAAAGTATGATATTTGAGTGTTTTTTTTAACTATTGGGCTAAGAAAGACATAAAAATCCAGGTAGAGCAAAGCTTTAAAGGGATAAGTTGCTTAAAAGGCTTGTCTGATTGCTTGCGTAGGTGGGAAAAAAATGTACAAGTACGGTAATTATAGGAAAACACTAATAATTCTAGCCAAAACAATGTGGCCTACAAAATTTAGTTTTACTCAATTAATTATGTGGATAGTGCATGAATTACCCCAATGTTAGGGGTACGTGACGCTCCACATTTGACTTGATCATCTCACTTTCGCGTCATTTCTCATTTCCTTTATCCACATGTGCATTAGCTCCTTAGAATCAACCGAGGGGAACTCGTTTGTTTCGAAATTCGTTTGTCTATCGATCTCGACTAACAAGTTATTTATTTTTAGGCGTGTCCTATTGTGTTGCATTTAGGGGTGTACGTTGGTCGGTTTGGATTGAGTTTGGCCAAATCCAAGACTTGAACTGTATAGGGTGCCACGGTTTGGGTAAGGTAAAATAATCATATGTTACACTATTAGGCCGGTTTGAACAAACCCACTAATTTCTGATTTGGGTTGGGTTGGATAGTGGGTTACCCAAATTATTAATATTTTTTGTTAATATTAAATGAGTAAACGATGGATCTCATTTTTTTTTTTTCATAAAAATTACTCAACTTTTAAATTTTCTTAAAAATAGTTGTGTAACCTATTTTCACTATATTTTAGCGTCATAAAATAATAAATGTTAATATTGAATAATAAAATTCATCATAAAATATTTGCAGCAAACTAAAGTTGCAGGACATAAAATTGCATTATCATCAAAATAATCAAAAAGTGCAATTTTGAAAATTAGACTTGATTTATGACCAAAACCTTTTGAATTCTCCTTCACTATGAAACCTGTGATCTTACTCGAAACCTGTGATTTTTTTATGGGTAACTGAGTTCAGTGAGTATGTGTCTGGTTTTACTTAAAACCCGTGATTTTTTTATGGGTTTTTTATTTTTTTAAAACCATATTCACCAAATTACCCAAACTCAACCCACTTTTTAAGGATCTTTTTGTGGGTTTGGCTGGATTTTTTGAGTTGACCCAACTCATTTACACCCCTAGTTGCATTACTAGTTAGCTTTGACTTGTGAGGTGATGTGACGTAAACAATCATTATTGTGCGCGAACAATAGCATCATTGCGTCGTAGAAGAAAAAAAAAAGTAGTTGCAAACCTGTCTCTGCTTGCAAATGGGAAAAACTCATTAACTTATCCTCATTTTATTACTTCAATGAATGTGAAGATCACGCGGCCTCCTCTCATGACCCAACAATGACATGAGTGTTGATGGTTACTAAAGGGACTAATTTCTTGTGTGTAAAAACCTATTTCCAATGTGACACCCATTTTAAAACTGGTGGAGCACGGATAAATTCTCACATCAATATTCTTTTTGACGTCAATAATATTATACGCTCTCCAATTTAAAATGGGTGTCATTTAAAAAAAAAAAGTTTCATAATAAATGTCATTAAAAGTTTTTGATGTATGATTAATTTTATTTTTTCAATGGTGGAAAACACACCAATAATGAATCTAGTTTGTTTAGTAAAAGTGTATTTTTTTTTTTATAATATCAATGTATTTCTTAATTTGTGTGTAAAATTCTTTCACTCATTTTAAAATGAATGATATATTATTTTATAGAACCACATCAACAAATTTTCTACTAGCATGTCCTTCCTTAAAAAAAAAAAAAGTTCAAAATGGTAGAACAGTGGTAAGAATTACAATCTAAATTAAAATATTCTATATCGAATGAAATATTAGAGTTTAAAATGTCAAGAGATTTGATTTTTTTTATGTATCATTTTAAGCACACGTTTGATCCTTCTGATTTTAACTTTTTCTACTCTTTTTTGTAACATACATTCTAATTATTTAAATACTAACAAGTAAGTTAATAATTATACTTCTCATTCTAATTTTTAGCTCTATTGATTTAAGTTAATAATTAAGGAGTTAATCGTTCGAGTATGAAGTAATATAACAATTAACATACTAACATCTGCTAAAAAAATATGTCGAAAACGATTCCTTACAAAAATATCTCAATTTTTTTTTGTGTTAATCTTTGATTTTCAAGAAAAATTAGTTTTGTTAAAATCAAAAGATAGATAAAATTTGGTCCATAACTGTTCCAACAATAGTGGAAATCGTACAGTTATTTTTTTTAAGGAAGAAATCAAACAGTGTTATAAGTTGTAATTACTAGTTTAGCTTATACGTACACACGTAAAAGATGTGAAAAAATAAAATAAAATAAAATAAAAGAAACGCGTAGGAAAGAAATTTAGACAGAGAGAAAAGAGTGGAGAAGATTCTGAGTTCATTCCATAATTCACTTCATCACTTCTTACATTACACTGTCTCTGATCTTATTTTGTGGATCTTTCTTTCTTCTCCACCGACAAAAAACAAAACACCCTTAAATCCCTTTTTATTTACGATCATACCATCACCCTATTCATCTTCGATTCTCTGCGTCGCACCTCACACAACAATGCTGGAGCGGTGTCTCGGATCTCGCCGTCTCCGTCAGATGCAGCGCGCATTCCGCCGCAGCACTCTCACCTTCCTCTGTCTCTTCCTCACCGTCGTTGTCCTCCGTGGCACAATCGGTGCCGGCAAATTCGGAACTCCAGAACAAGACCTCAACGAGATCCGTCAACAACTCTACTCACGTGGCCGGCGCGTTGAGCCTCACCGCGTTCTCGAAGAAGTTCAATCCACTGAAAACAACAACGATAACAACAACAACAACTACGCCACTTTCGATATCTCGACAATTCTCAAAGATGAAGAAGCTGGTGATGATGAAAAACGCGATCCAAGCACGCCTTATACACTTGGTCCCAAAATCTCCGATTGGGATGAACAACGTTCATCGTGGTTGAATAACAACCCTGATTACCCTAATTTTATTAATCCTAATAAGCCACGTGTTCTTTTAGTTACTGGTTCTTCACCTAAACCGTGTGAAAATCCTGTTGGTGATCATTATTTGTTGAAATCGATTAAGAATAAGATTGATTATTGTAGGCTTCACGGGATTGAGATTTTCTATAACATGGCTTTACTTGATGCTGAAATGGCTGGTTTTTGGGCTAAGCTTCCTTTGATTAGGAAGCTATTGTTGTCACATCCTGAAGTTGAGTTTTTGTGGTGGATGGATAGTGATGCTATGTTTACTGATATGGCTTTCGAGGTTCCGTGGGAGCGTTACAAGGATCATAATTTTGTGATGCATGGTTGGAATGAGATGATTTATGATGAGAAGAATTGGATTGGTTTGAATACTGGAAGTTTTTTGTTGAGGAATTGTCAGTGGTCACTTGATATTCTTGATGCTTGGGCACCAATGGGGCCTAAGGGGAAGATTAGAGATGAAGCCGGGAAGATTCTTACTAGGGAGTTAAAGAATCGACCGGTTTTCGAAGCAGATGATCAATCTGCTATGGTTTATTTGTTGGCAACTGGGAGGGAACAATGGGGTGGGAAAGTTTATCTTGAGAATCATTATTATTTGCACGGTTATTGGGGGATTTTGGTTGATAGGTATGAAGAGATGATTGAGAATTATCATCCTGGTTTTGGTGATCATAGATGGCCCCTTGTTACTCATTTTGTGGGGTGTAAACCTTGTGGAAAATTTGGTGATTACCCTGTTGAGAGGTGTTTGAAACAAATGGATCGTGCTTATAATTTTGGTGATAATCAGATATTGCAGATGTATGGTTTTACTCATAAATCACTTGCTAGTAGAAGAGTGAAGAGAGTTAGGAATGAGAGTAGTAATCCTCTTGATGTTAAAGATGAACTTGGATTGCTTCATCCTGCTTTCAAAGCTATCAAGTTGCCAACTTCTTCTTGATTGTTTTGTTTTGTTTTTTACAACAGGTTATGATTAGCTTCCACAAGATTCAGTTATTGTTTCTCTTTTCCATGATTGCTTACCCACTATACTACGCTCTCTTTGCAATCATGTATAATACATGTCAAGTATGTAATTGTTGCCATTCATCTCTTTATTTAATGATCAAATTTGTAATCTTTTATTTATTTTGCTTCATCTAATCGTTGTATTAGTATTGGGTTATATTGAATTTTGAAGAGAACAAATAGTCAAATAACCTTTCATTTCATATGTGCCTATTATTGGTTATAATGACAACTTTGATAGAGCATTTCTTGTCATGAAAATGTAAGAATTGGCTATGGTTCTAAAATCATGGCGTTATTACAATAGTAGTCTTCACATAGTGACAAATTTAAGAATCATATAGATTGGTGGGTTTAGACAAATCTTGTGAAGTAGGTATTGAATCGGACTATGTTTCTATCACTTTTTCTTTACGTGCCCAGAAAAAGACTCACTCTTTTCTTAATCAAATCACTTGCATTCTCTTGGGAGTTATGAAGACATCTACTGATGTTTTCGGTGTTAATCTATCTAATGAATATAAATATGCAATTCAGAACTAAATAATAGCTGATCGTTGCTCCAAAATTCTAGTAGCTGAAATTTGAAGGGAAAATCAGAAAGTTGCTTCTGATGGAAAATTTGATTATTTAGACAAGGTTATAAAAAAATAAAACATGAATTTTATTTTTTTTATAGTTAAGATGTAAATTTACTTTATATTTAAAAACACCCTTTTCTTAATTTATTTATATACAATTTATCCCTAATTATTACATGTATCGACTTAAAATTAGTTTGTGTTACATGTTTTGTCCCTTGTCATCAGAGAAGTGTTTGTTTGTTTTGTAGAAAAATAAAGGGTTAAATATGTTTTTGGTCCCTGTAAAATTGGAAGTCTTTACTTAATTTTAATAGGTTTTTTAGTTCCTACAAAAAAAATTTACTTATAAGTTTAGTCCCTGCGAAAACAAAGTTTGTTTAGTTATCTTTAAACTCTTAAGTTTTTGAACAATTTTTTTGACACGTGTTTAGAACACTATGAAAGGTTCATTTACTAAAATTTAGAATTTTTTAACATGAAACGAATTAAATATGAATTTTTTAAAATGACAAAAGTTAAAAAAAAATTGTGATAATTTTTTAAAACGACAAATCTAGACGTAGAAATCAAATCTTGCGATAATTTTTTGTGGAGAAACTTTTAGCAATGTTCTTAACAAGTTTGTAAAAAATTGTTCAAAAATTTAAGAGTTTAAGCATAAATTAAACAAATTTGAATTTAATAAGGACTAATACTAAGTGCATAAATTTTTTGTAGGGATTAAAAGTACTATTAAAATTAAGTAAGGATTAAACTTAGAAAGTTCTAATTTTATAGGGACCGAAAACATATTTAAAAAAAAAGAAAAAGATAAGTTTTGTTTGAAATTCTATTTCATAAGTTTGTTACGGCTAGATTTCTCTATGTCTTTATGGCATATGAACGGGAGATGAACTTGTTCAGACAGGTGATGCCGGAAATATACCATATAATGTTAGATAAATTATTTTTACAACAAACTTTGTACTTACAATTTTAGAACAGCTCTCTCTTGCTATATTCTTACTATCTTTATATTTTTTAAAAGTCATAAAAAGAAGACGATTTTTCTATAAGTTGTCTCAAAATAGTTGTATAAATATTATTTTCCGTAATGTTTAATTATAGAAGTTTATTTTAAGGAGTTTAACTGTATAAGTTGAAACTTGATACTTCACAGCATATTATTATTATGGTTATTGATAAAAGATCTATATGATATTGAACCGAGTAAAGTTGGACTTGTGCGTCTTAAGCAAATTTTAAGACTGAAGTTATGTTTGAAAAAGATATACTAGTTGGAATGGAGGATCTTAATAAAGGCTTGTAAATTGTAGAGCAGTGCTTAGTAGTTGACAAAAGAAATATTATCAATAGAAAGACAAGGAGGCAAGCCTAGTGGATGGTGCACCAAATCACATGGCTTTTATTTCCCTTTTAAAAACATAGAATGTAAAATCTTCCAATAAGGATCATTTTATGACACTTTTTTTTGAGCAAATTTTATGACACTTATTAAAGAATAAAAAAGAAAATTAAAGACAAATTTTGTGTGAAAATAACTCTTTAAATTTTCGAAATGTTAAATACATGAACTTCAAAATAATTCTTTTATACATGAATAATTAAAAAAGTTTAACACTAAAAAAATATGATCATTCAAAAACATACCGAAAATCCAATATATCTGACTCCTTTCAATAATTGAAAAAAGTTGAAAATCAATCTTTAAGTTCATCAATGATATACTTTGGCATAAAATAAACTCTTGGAGCAGTCGTTGTCTTTTACAAGCATGTAGAGAAATCTTTACCAAATTTGTCATTTAATTTATACATTCATATATAATGAGTATCTTCTCCTTCCTCGTAATTCGATAAATAAGATTGAAAAAGGCTTGATTCTTATTGGTGTGGACATAACATTGGAAATAATAGATGTGTACATTGAATCTTGGGAACGATTTACTCCGCACGAGGACTTTGGTGGGATATGAGTTTTAACCTTAAAGCCTTCAATTTAGCAATGTTTGGTAAACAAGCCTCGAGGTTAATCTCATGTCCAGACTCTTTGATCACTAGACTACTCAAAATTAAATATTACCTTACCAGTGACTACTTTTACATCAAGCATTGGTCACAACCAACATAATGACAGAAGATCATATAGGGTTTTTAGTCCCCTTTAGAGAGTTCAAGTATCTAGTTTATTTGTATTTTAGTAGAGTTTTGTAAAGGATTCGACAAAAGGTATAAAAGAGAAAATGAAGAAAAAAAGAAGGGAAAATGGCATTAAACACCATTGAAAATCACCAAAATTAGACAACTTATGATTGTAATATGCTTTTGACAAGTATTACCACTCTAATTCTTATAGGACTCAGAGACACTTGTGGATAGGATCTACAAAAAAAAAAATATCGTCTTAGATTTTGATGTCATTATCAATGATTGTTGACGCATATTGGCTATGTATCTTGTGTACTCTCGTGTTAGCCTCATTGCGAAACAAACCTATAAAATTGGTCGTAGTCTTGTTGGGTGTGGTGGTATTTTACGACAATCTGATGGAAGATGGATCAAGGGATTTAGTCGCAAAATTGGAGCTTGTGATGCTCTGCATGCTGAGATGTGGGGTCTTTATCTAGGGCTTGATATGGCTTGGAGTGAGGGTTCATCTCACGTGATTGTTGAGAGTGACTCAAAAGTGCTTACTGATATGGTTACTAACAATTGCAAGATTAATGGAACCATCCCTTCTCTGGTTTGACGTATTCAGGAGATCCTTCAGCGAGATTGACATACTCAGGTTATTCGCACTTGGCGGGAAGGCAACAAATGTGCTGACTGACTAACAAATTTTAGCCTATCATTGAATTCTTGGAATTTGGTTGTTTTGGAGTCTCCACCCAGTGAACTTCAAAGACTCATTTATGATGATATTTCCGGGGCTTGCATGCCTAGGAATCTGCGTGTAATTTAGTTTTTTTCTCTCTCTTTCTTTTGGGCCGTAGGCCCTCTTTTGTACAAAAATAAAAATAAAAATTGGTCGTAGTCTTGTCATGGTGGCTTCATCTTGAGATAGTTTCCATTTTTTTTTATTATCAAAATTGCAGCATGCATCCAACCTATTATTTTAAATGAAATGCATCAAGCTTGCTTTTATAAATAAATAATATATATTTAATGGTCAAGACTAAATATGTTGTTTAACTAAACTTGAAAAAAATAAATAAAAACTATAGGGGTCAAAATGTTCTATAAAATTTAAGCAATTCGAGTGTCCTCTCCTTTTATGTTTGGGTCCCAATTCGAATGACTTTTTTAAGATACATTACTCAAAACAATATTTTATTTGAAACATTTTTTTTATAATTTTTTAAATTCTCTCTTTTTTTAATTTCTATAACAAATGAATGAAAATTCGTAAAAAATATTTTTATAAAGGGTTTTTCCATAAAAAATAGTAACCAACATGTCTTGAGTACGAGTTTTCTTTTCGATGTGTTGTATACATGTCATTTATTTAAGACTGTACATGGACATTCATAAATATTCTACTATCTCAGGTCATACTCTTCTTGCTTGATCCTCAATTGGTTCGTACTCTCCGAATTCAACCCACTTTATTATGATAACAGTCCACCTTACTATCTTAAGTAGCATGGCTTAGTCGCGGGCCCTATTAACTGGGCCATGTTTCTCATGAACTTGGCTACAGTCTCTACCAACTCGGTCACCTTGAGTCCTTGATCATATGCCCTATTAACTCGACCACATGTCCTGTTAACTTGACAAAGCACTCCATGGTTTTTTTTTCACTGATTGAGTAGTGGATCAATATCTAGCCAAATAATTTATGTGTAATAGGTTCCCCACATATTAAGGCAAATGAGTTATCGTCCAAGCCCTGTAACTAAACACATTTGGATTTGCGTTTAAAGCTAAATTCTCACATCCCTGGGCAATTTTGTCGTGAAAATAAGGAAGCTACAAAAATGCAGTATCATTCCAAACGTGCATTTTTTCACTTCCCACCGCTTCAACAAATAGAGGCTAAGTGATTCTCTTCACACAGACCAAACCTAACCGAACCGAACTAAAGTTATGGTTCAGTTAACCGTTTTGTTGTCTACGAACGGAATTAAACCAAACCTAAAATAATATTTTAAACCAAAATGTATTTTCTTATGTTTTTGAGAACAATTTTTTTTTCTTCATTAAGACTTTTTATCCTCTCAAAAATAACTATTATTTCAATTGGATTCACCGGTTCATGGTTATTTGCGCCCACCCCTATTAACTCCGTGTAATAATAGTGTTGTTGGTAAGTTGTACTAATTGGTTTTATTTAAGGGGAAGCTGTACTAATTGGTGTGATTTCATTTTCACTTCACCAGACAACCTACACTCGGACCGGACAATCCTTCAACTGAACTAGTAAGTAAATCTAAGCACAACTAGTAGTAGCGTGGTGTAGTCCTACTAATAGTGTACTAGAATAAATTAAATAAAATAAAACTTTAGCAAAGTAGTGGAGTGGAAGTGAAAGTGAAACTTAACTATCTCCCGCTTTCAAAGGCTCTGTCTTCTTTTCTCTCTCCCTTGGCGGCTCTCAATTTTTCCAAACCCTAGTTCCATTTAAACTACTACTTCAAACACTTCACTTTTTACTAGCACGATGACGATGGTTATGATTCATCTATGAAATTAATTGTATTTTTTCAATTAAGCTTGAAAACAAGACTAATTTGGTAGTGAGTTGCTGGTGAAATATGGAGGATTCATCAGAGAAAAATTGGAAGAACAGAGAGTTCTCTCTTGCATCGATTTCCGACCTCTCTTCCGATGATGCCTCTTCTGTTTCACCTGGAATTGCTCGCTTCAAACCCCACTGTCTCCAAATTCAACCAGAATCTCAACAGATTCCTCTCAATTTCGATCTCCAAACTGCTCAGGTTCGTTTTTTAGTTTTGCAATAAAAATTCAACAATTTTCTGTTACCTATGATATAAAAATGTGTTTTTATTTTTCTCTTCACATTGAAAGAGAGGATTATTTGCATATGTTAATTTGTGGTTTAACTTCACAGATATTCAAATTGGGTGCTGTTAAATCGGTTTGCATTATGGAAGGCTCTGATGTCGCTAAAACGGTATGGACCAAAATCTTAATATTTTTTTTAGCTATTTAAGGTTGGAACGATCTAATGATGTGTTTATATTGGGAGAAGCAGAATCTTTATGTTTTTGTTTGATGTTTTTCAGCTATTAAATACTCTTTTTTTGTCGTCTGCTGCCAAATGATTAACAGCGCTACTTTTGAACCAGGCATCGTATTCTACGGGAGTCACTATCGAGTTTAAAAACGAGGAGGAGTGTGAAGCTTTCCATTCAGCAGTCCAACAATGGATAAAGGAAAACAATGTTCAAGGTGCTGCTTTGTAAATGTGTAAACTTTATTGTGCATCGTTTTTCCTCAGTATATTCTCATTGCTTAAAAAAACGTTGCTCTTTGACATGTTCGTAATGATTGTAACACGTTTGTTGTTTGGTTCATTGATTAAAAATTGGATGCATGATCTAAGGCAAGTGAGCAAATTAGTTGGGCTGTTGTAAGTTGGGTAATTTTATTCAATTCTAGTGAGAAACCTTAGTTCCTGACACACTGTCACATCTCTACCCTTGAAAAATTAACCTGTGAAATTTTACTGTTCTGGGATTTTTTTTCTTTTTATTTCTTAATTGCAGTATTTCTCATGTTACATTAGACATCTTTGCAAGTGCTCTGCTGGGTAGCGTTGATTTTGTGTCTTATATCCTTCTTGACTTTTTCTTCATGTGGCTGGCACTTGAATTGTTGCATTGACAGCTCAGTCTCCTGCTAAATATTTCTGTTTGCTGTAAATTTTCATTTTTATGATGGATCACAAGCATAGATACACTTATGTGTTATTTATATTTATATTTATAATTAAACATTTCAGTGTTCATTTTGCTGTTTTCAGAAGTTTCTTTTTACTGCATGGGTGATCCCTTTCACTATTTATCAGTGAAATACGATATAAGTTAGCTATATATTGAATTGAATTTTTTAATCCAGCAGGAAACTTACCAAATGGAACTTTAACGACTTCTAAAAGCAAATTTGATGAAAAGATAGAGCCATCTTCTGCAAAAATGTATTTCCATTATTATGGACAACTTCTTCATCAGCAAAATATGTTGCAGGACTATGTGCGAACAGGTTATACCTTGTTGGATTATAGTGGTCCTCATTTTTTTTAAATCTACATATGTATTTTACTCTTACCTGATAAATTCATTCATGATATTGCTTTAGGAACTTATTATGCTGCGGTTATTGAGAACCGTGCTGATTTTACTGGCCGTGTAGTAGTTGATGTGGGTGCTGGTAGCGGTATTTTGTCATTATTTGCTGCTCAGGTAGCTCAACACCTTAATTGGGCATAAATCTAGCTGTAGCATATGAGTGTCATTGACTCTAACTAAATGAATAATCTTGTTGTCTCAGGCCGGTGCAAAGCATGTTTATGCCGTGGAAGCATCTGAAATGGCAGAATATGCACGCAAACTTATAGCTGGCAACCCAAAACTGGCTCAGCGAATTACAGTGAGATCTGTTTCCTAGTTTTACTGCCATAATAATCATTTTTGAGTAGCTATCTTATTTTTCAAGGAACTATTTTAATATTAATTATTTTATTTAGGTGATTAAAGGTAGAGTTGAGGATGTTGAGTTGCCAGAGAAAGCAGATATTCTGATCTCGGAACCCATGGGTAAGCTCATATTCTGCTTCCTTTGATAAATCTGGATAAAGGTGCTGATATTCAGTTTATAATACATAGATATAATTTTATATACATATCTATGATGTCTTGTCTAATAGTTTATTTGCTGCTTTTAGTGTAGAACTTTTAAGAGAAACTATTGAAAAATATATTCAGATTAATGAGCTGGATAGGGATATGATATATGATGGAATATTACGGCGTCGTTTGATCCATGTAGCCGACCCCACTTAGTGGGATAAGACTTGGTTGTTGCTGTAGTGTAGAGCTGCAGGTTAAGTTGCTGCATTAAGTTTCAAAATGATAGTGTTTTTTAAGTTGGAAAATCCCTTTGTTGTCATGCAGGCACTTTGTTAGTTAATGAGAGAATGCTGGAGTCTTATGTCATTGCCAGAGATAGGTTTCTCACGCCTACTGGGAAAATGTTTCCTGGGGTGGGAAGGTAAATTTAACTTGCTTTCTATGTGTCTCGGAGCTTCTTGCATGTGGGTGTGGCAATACTAACATGATTAGGACAATTCTATCAAGGGATTATTGCAAGATAGCCATCTACCTTTTCAAAATGACATACTTCCATTTAAATTTAATCTTTTTTTCTCCAATGGTTTTGATAATTCAATTATTTTTATGAATGTTACCATCTATTGCAATTTCAGCGGTCTTTCACAATAATATCCAATACCTATTTTGTTTAATTTCTTTAGCCAAGTATGATTTTTCTAGGACTAGATCCTTGTTCTAAATGATATATTGTTTCACTATGGTATAAGGATTTTGTTTGGATAAGCTTAAAAAAGACATTACTATGATGTAGCCTTTAATGTTTTTTTTTCCATTCGAAATATATTATTGTTGCTCCTCAGAAATCACTAAAATTGCATTTTTCAATTTTTTGGTGGTTACATCTTTTTTTCTTCTGAAAAATATTTAATCGTCGTCAAGTTTTTAAACCCTTTTTAATTTAGAAGTGTTTTTTTCTTTAAAGAAAGTAGAAACAACCAGGCCCCTGAAATTATACTGTTTTCCTCTGCAGTGTTTGTAATCATCTAATTATTAATTGTCTTCTCCTAACCTTGAATTTATTACTGGTGTAGGATTCACATGGCACCTTTCACGGATGAATATTTGTTTATTGAAATTGCGAATAAGGTGTGTAATGTGTTTATATTTGTTTTATGTGTTTGTTTATTTAGTGATGAATATTTGTTTGTTGAAAATGCCAATGAGGTGCATAATTGTATGCCTATGCATGTAGAGACCCCACATTCACATTTCTTTCATTATATAATACTTCTTCTCGTACATCTTTGAAATTAAAAAGATTGTTTTGCCGCCTGGAGTTGGTGGCAGGTTAAAAAAAGAAGGGCTTATATTTATCAAAGATTTGTCAGGATTGCAAAGAAGCCAACCTAAAGCATCCGTCTCCCTCAGATTTAATTCTACTGTCTATTCAAATGGATTTCAATAATATTATGAAACTAAACTGTAATTTCTTCCCTTGAATATTGTTAACAGAAGTACCAAAACATTTGCTTTCTAAAACGATGTCACAGTTCATGTTTTAGAATTACACCATGGATAATATTCCCGTACTGATTTATTAATCTTGCTGCTTTTCTCATGATTTGTTTCTCTGTGATACTCATTTTTCTTTCTATTTTAAACCAATTGCTATTGTTCAGGCCCTGTTCTGGCAGCAGCAAAACTATTACGGTGTTGATTTGACACCCTTACACGGGACTGCATTTCAAGGATATTTTTCTCAGGTATTAGACTAGCTTGTTTTTCAGAAAATTTATTAAAGGTTACTTGTGGTTTTCTATGGGAGTAGACTTCGTTTGGAAATTGTTGGAGATTATTGTTTGTGTCCAGATTTCTCCTTGAACTGAGATTATTTTTATTTTATTTTATTTTATTGTTCATGTATCAAATTTAAAATTATCACCCTTTTTATTTTCTAGAAATGCCTGTGGCCATTGTAAGTCACCAAGACTTCAGTTATTTATTCAGATGATAAGTGTTTATATGTAGTTACCAACAACTATTTAATAACACCTGTCATTAAAAAATAAACATACTGGTGTTGACTTAGAAATGCACTCTTGAGGTTCAACATGGTAATTAGAAATTGATAATGTTTTATGTTGCAGCCAAATTGAACTTTAGTTACTCAAATTTTGTAACTGACTAACATGTTTATTTTCCATTTTTTTACTCATAAAGCCTGTGGTGGATGCTTTTGATCCAAGATTGCTAATAGCTCCCCCAATGTTCCATGTACTAGACTTCGGTAAAATGAAGGTAAGAATCAGCTTATCTTTTTTCTAAGAGTGTTTTATTTGTGTGTTTTACATAGGTCTTTTGGCAGTTGACAATAAAGTTTTCGCAAAATGACAATAATAAGTTCCATCATTAGATTTATTTTAATACAATTAACTTCTTATTGTAACTTTCTTTATGGCTCTGTCTTCTGACGATCATTTTTTTTTTGGACTGGATGATGATCATTATTGAGTTGTTCTTTGGAAGAAGAAAATTCTTCAAAACTATATTAATAAGCCATTTTTTATTTCTGGCTAGATATCGTTACTTTGTACAAATGGTCTATTGTTGGTTGTTGACTTGATTGTACTTGTTCCTTATGCTATTCTTTCAATGCTTGAAGTGAAGTTGCCAATGAATTTTGACCAGATCACTCTTTGTTCTGTAGGAAGAAGAATTGTATGAAATTGACATTCCTCTTAAATTCATTGCCTCTGTGGGCACCAGAGTACACGGATTAGCATGTTGGTTTGATGTGTTATTCAATGGAAGGTAAACATTCCTCTTTATTAGTTCTAAAGTCTAACAAGTTTTTATTCAACTAGGTTTTGTTATTGTTGCTATCTGTTGATTTGTTTCAATTATTACAAATTTACAGCACTGTGCAAAGGTGGCTTACCACTGCTCCTGGTTCACCCACAACCCATTGGTACCAGTTACGCTGTGTTCTCTCTCAGCCAATTTATGTCATGGCAGGGCAGGAAATTACCGGCAGGCTTCATTTGATTGCCCACAATGCACAGAGTTATACAATATATTTAACATTGTCTGGTTGGTATTTGTATTATTTCTTTTTCTTTTATTGCTATCTATGAAGCACGAATACGGACACGACACTGACATGCCGGCACCGCTAATAATTTGAAAAAATCACATAAATCAGTGTAATTATATGTGTCGGTGTCGTGTCGCTGGGACACGGCTAATCCAAGGAGTGTCCGTGCTTCATAGATTACTATACTAGCATGAGTTGCATCATGTTGTTAACGAGAAAAAAATTAAATTTGCGTTAGCTAAAATGTGGGGTCCTGGTGCTGAGCAAGGAGGGATTCTTCAAACATCTTCTTGTAAGCTTGATCTGAAAGAACCCTACTATAGAATGTCTCAACCACAAGCTTATCCATTAGCCCAAGATCAGCAACCTCAACCACTTGTACAAACACAGGTATTGAATTTATTGTCGTGTCTTTCTTTTTCATGCTCACTGTGTAAACTGAAATTCAAAGTAGAACTTGAAAACTAAGGGAAAATCTGGAACATGAAATTTCTGGGGGGAAGAGGGAGGAAGTGATGTAGGTATTCTTAACAAACATATTTTTTGGTTTTTGACTTGTGTATCCCTTCTGGCTTTGCCATGAGATTACTTCACTACACATTGTTGTGACTGGTTGGTTACAAGGTCCCTTCCGGTATCATTGATGATGGTTTATAGCGGCGAGCCAAAAATCCACCATACACATGGTGGATGGATGGTTTAATAGCAAATTACGTAAGCATGACAGATAAATTTAAAAGGTTATCAGTTAACACACACACCCTTATACAGTTCTGCCAGCTGCTTTTTACAGAATTCATACACTGATCTCTGAATAAGTGATCAAAATTGGGAATAGTTGTTACTCCTTTTTAAAAAGCGTTAATGATTAACTATAATTCATATGATATATTTAAGACAATAGTTTTTTTCATTATTGGACAATGGACATTTGATTGTTATATGAAAAACTAGACAAAGTCTTGGCCGCTTTCATCTCTAGTCTGTTGGATAAACTGTATCGAGTTTCATAGGAAATCAATCCACTTTACGAAGTACAGGGGTTTAATTGTTTTCAGGTTTGTAGTTTTTACTGCATCAATGTTGTCAGTGACCCTTACTTTTACAGGATATACATATCCAATCTCAGGAATTCGAAGAACCAGAAATAATGCAACAACTTTCACCTAATTCATGTGCTCAGATTGATTCGCTGATGCAGAAGATTTAACTGAATAACTCCTAACACGAGCTTCTGTCTGTAACATGAATTTGCCATGCCAGAGCAAGTTGGGAGACCCTGTCTTTATTTGGACACCTCCTAGCCTGTAAATTAATCAACATTATGTACTTTTCACTGTGATGCTTGGTTATGCTGCTGATCATGTACTCATTTGCTTAATTTTATTTAACCAAAATGTATCGAATCCTTATGCCTGGCAAGAGTAGCAGTTTAATGTATTGCTTGGTCTGAAATTTACCTTTATATGATTAGATGGTAAAACTTATACCGCTCACAGCCGCAGAAATGCAAACAACCTGCAGGGTTACTAATGTATTGTTAATTGATTGATTGATTTGGAGGTGGGTTTCAAATGGAAATTTAGTAAGGGAACTTCTGGTTAGAAAGTTTGTGTTTTTGGTAGAGGGGTGTGAAAAAAACTGGTGCACACAAACCGTTTTGCAAAACCTGGCGCAACCTATTTAAAAAAAGCAAATTATTTTGCTAAAGAACTGACCCGATCAGTTTCATCGTGTGTATATACACACATATAAAAATAAAAAAGGTGTTGATTTGGGAACCTGAAGTGTCCTCATTTCAAGGTCTCAAATTCTCACTGGTGTAAATTTTGGCAGGTTAGTTTAGCTTTTAAAAAAAGATCTGAAAAACAAAAGAATTGGTGCCCACTTAAAGAACCCTCCAAAACTAATCGCACCCGCATGTTTTCACGTCTAATGTATTTTTTTATACTAAAATACTTGGGTTGGTGGAAGCTATGGTATTTAAAAGATGCAAGGACCTCTCAAGGAAGAAACCGACAACTATACAAGGATGCTCTATCTTTAGTAACCAACGGATTCCATGATTAAAATACGAAAAAAATATATAAAAAAGTTGGTCTCATTGTCTCAAACTCATGTAATTCTTGCTCTTTTCAATTTATTTTTATTTCTTTTTCTAATGCATATATTAGTGGACCTATTTAAGAATTTTTTTTCATTTTATTAGCATTGGAGTTATTCGTATTTTTAATAAAAATAATATGTACGCATGGATTGTTAGTGGTTTTCTTAAAAAAAAAAAAACATTGTTAGTGGAGTAGAACTTCAGGCTTCCATAGACAGCGGAGGAAAATTTAGTACTACTATTTTGTTTTTGAAATCAGCAACAAAGCTACCTACTTTTTATCATTTTTTTGTTGTTGCAGTGATGACAATCTGGCAGTGAAGATCATTGTCCTAGTCATGACTATCGAGAACCGACATCACCAGGAGTTTTTTTTTTTTTTTGGATTAAATAAGTAGTTAAAAGCCATAGAGTAGTTTGAATTTACAAAATGGATAAAATTGATTCCACAGCTTTGTCCGTCACTAACTTACTAGAGGTAAGATGAAAATGAATGAAGCACAATGATACATCTCTATATTAGAGATAATGAACCATCAAGTAGAACCTTCCATTGTTACATGCCACACCTAGTTATTCCAAGAGGATGGTTACCTTGGCCTAAATTGATGGCTATAGTTTTCATCTTTGCTTCACTCCAAATCAAAGGCGCAGCGGTAGAGTCAATGATTAGCATTTTCCTTTCACCAGCAGCTGAATCTTGAAATAAATAGGAACAGTGAAACTTCTCCTTCAGACTCTCCAAAGGACTATTCTTCTTGATGTGCCATAATCTTTTCCACATTCATTAAAAACATTAGCCAAGTGAATATCCAAGTCAATTCCAATTAGCAGAGAATTTTAGATGATGAGCAGGAGACTGCAACAAACAAGAACATAGATGGCACAGAGGCTCAGAATGGTCCTGCAATAAAAACTGCTTCCAGTGATCAAAGAGAGTACAAGGTATTGAAACAGAAGTCACTTGAGATAGGATCTTCATAGAGAAACACAAAGCTAATAACTGGCTTCTCCATCTAAGTCCATTGGGAAGCAAACTGTCCCCAGATATATTTTTTCCACATAATGGATGGTTCTCGACAAGAGACACTGGACACATGAAATCTGGACTAAATTGACATTGATCGCCAACTGCTTTGATGATTGATTGTTGAACAGGATAGGATTTTTGAGCAACAAATACTTCATAGCTCAGAGGAAATCCTGATGGACCATCCAAAGGAGTAGAAGCCGCATGAGTGAGAGCAAGAATTGTGTGCTGCCATATTGATGGACCAAGAGAACTTGTGATAGACCTTAATATCGGTAAATCATTTAGATCTGTGCTCTGGATATCTACTCTATCCACATAGAGAATGACATCCGGAGGAAACTTTTTCATATACCTCTTTACTGATGACAGTATCTTTCTGTTGAAAGATTGCTCCTTCATAGGGGACCTGAGACCAGGTGTGTCAAGGATTCTGATATTGACTCCATCTACAGTTCCAGAAACCTCTCTTATAGAGGTTGTGGCAGGTTCAAATGCATCTGTCATTACCATTGTATCACCAAAAATAGAATTAATGGTTGCACTCTTTCCCACACCACTTTTCCCGAGAACTAGAATGTTCAAAGAAAAGTCTAAATCATCCTCCAAATCTTCTTCAAGCTTTTTTGCCAATATTTTTGCTGAACTAATGACAAATTCTTGATGTGAGCGCCTTCCAATATCTGCAACCAACCTGCATAAAACTTTTGAAACCAAGGAATCTTCAAGAGAGAAATTTATTCGCTGGACAAGCCTCAAGAATTCGACACTCATGGTCTGTATCTCGTGTATTTTTTCCTTTTCGTTTTCACTTATGTTGTCTTGGAACCAAACTTGAGCATCACCACCTGGTAAGGAACTCAAACTAGCTGGACCTTTGAGGAAAAGAACATCAGATTGATCAGCGTAAGTGACTGTAACTCTGTTGCAATCTGATTCACCTACACTATCAAAATATATTAATTGACTTCTCACATCATCCTTTGCTAAGTTCATTCTTCCATGTGGACTTGTCACTGTTTGTTCTTGATGACAGTTCTTTCCAGAACCTATTGAACCCAAAAGAGTCGAGAGAGCTGAAATTTGTTCCCTGAACTGCTCAAGGCGAACTGACATCAACTCTTCGACATCTTCATCCAAATCTGAACTATTTCTTTTTGACTCTTGACTTACTGTGTTTAGCTCCATAGTAGCCTCTTCATTTACACTGTCTCCAAAGTTAAACGTTTCTGCATTCTCATGTGAATGGTAATCACAAAACAGCCCATTTTTAAGAATAACATCTAAACCAGTTTCAGAAAAACCATTTTCCAAATATGTACACTCTTCAAAGAGTGCAGGATTGGAAAGTTCAGAATACTCAACACCCTGAATTTCATTACCTTCAGAAACACCATCATTGGATTCAAAACCAACAGAAGCATCATGCAACATATCTTTTGAGTCGTCTACATAATCAGTTACGCTTACCAGTTTCTCACTCTCGCGTTCTTGATGAGAAGCAGCATCACCTTGACCTCCATTAGTTGCAATACTTTGAATTGTTGTAGTATTATCTTCAATATTTTCTAGGCAATGCTCCAAAAAATATTCAATATTTTCATCAAAGGCATCCGATGGAGATTCACCTGTTTTAGGACTCTGTTCTAAATAGCCAGCACTTTTATTCTGTTCCACCGTCGTGCTGTCGACATAACCCTCGGTATTGGATTCCAATAAGCTGCGAGCATCGAATTCCAATAAGCCCTCAGCATTGGAATCCAATAAGTTGTTAGCATTAAAAGTTTCTTCCACCACATCAGTGGTTTCAGTGTTTTCCACTTCCAACTTACTTTCCAATACATTATCAGTCTCAATTAACTCAACCCTAATTTCATCATCTCTATCTAAACCATATAGTTCCATATCATCATTTTCAAATTCATTTAATGCAACACTTACCTTCCCAAATTGCTCATTCTCCAAACCATCTCTAGAACACTGTGACATAACATCAGAATCAGCTTCAGTAGCAGTAGAGTCTCCATCACAAGCTATTCCAATACCATGTCCATCAATGGAAACATCGGAACCTGAATCAGAATTTTCTTCTTCAACGTCCAGCACCTTAATTCTTGGTGCAATGACAGCATTCTCCGGTACTCTCACAGAACACGACATTTCACCATCATCTTCTTCGTCTTCGTCATCATCATCTTCCTCTTCTTCGTCATCATAAGTAGACAAATGAGCGAAGGGAGTAACACGCAAAGGCACGGAAAGTTCTTCGTCAAGTTCAAAACACTCTTCTTCTTCGTCTTCTGCTTCTGCTTCTAGGTCAGAATGCGAAGCGGTTTCGGAAAGAGTGGCGTCACTTGACAAATCAAATTCAGAATCAGAATTATCGACTGTAAGAGGAGCTCGAATTGGAACGGAACCTGAGAGATTCATCTGTTGAGGGAACTCGTAGGAGGCAGAGAAGAATGGCTTCGAATTCGACGCCATGTGAGCGCTGTGTTTGTTTGTTTGTTTGTTTGTTAGAGATAGCAAAGTAGCCACACTCAAAAGAGAAAGTGGCTAACCGTCGAAGCGAAGCGTTAATAGATTTGAATTTGAATTTGAATTTGAATTTGGACCCTTTCATCCCTGCAAAGCGATTTTGGGAAAAATTTACTTCTCACCTCTTCGGTGAGTCCCCACACCCTAACAAATTTAACAAATTCCATTTTGTTAAAATTTTCAATGGTGTACATCCAACAATTTAACATTTTTTTTTACATGAGAAAAGACAAAAGCAAATAAAAAACAAAGAAAAAAGAAAAGGACAAATGGTTGTGATGATAAGCATCACACATACCATCTCTCGTGAGCAACAAGCGAATTGATCACTAGTAGACCTTATTTTAAACTTGACTAAATAGTCGGCGCACATATTCCGCTCCTTAATAGTGTGGCGTAACTGGAACTCTCATTCCTTAACCATGTACTTTCTTATAGTGATTATTTCATTTCCATATTGATGAGTGAAAACATTTGCATGTTGTATCAGATGAATAGTATGTATGAAATGAGTATAACAAACAATGTCGTTTAAACTTTCGTCCCAACAAATTTAAATCTCGTGCATCAAAGCCATAATTTTTGCATGAAGAATATTCGAGTAATCGATATTACCGTAATAAAACCCGTGCATGAATGAGTTTAAAGTTATAATATTTATTACCAAAAATGTCAGAGAAATATTAATATTTTAAAGGTTTATCATTTATAATAGTGAAATGCTTTTAAGCAATGAAATAAAATAAAATGTTGTGCTGAATTTTTTCTTCCTTTTAACCATTCATTTTAACTATTTTATTATTTTTATAATATTTATTTGTTAAAAATTAGTTGAGGTGTCAAAGTTGCCATGTGATGCATTTACACTTTGATTTTTGCTTTTTAAAAGAGAATAATATGTCTCGAAATACAAGTTAAACACTTTTTTTTTAGAAAAACAAGTCAAACATTTTTCAATGTAATAAATAAGACTTGTCATACAAGCCTATCTCTTTTAATATTTGTATGTTCAAAGAATACCTAAGGGCGCTCAACAGTTTTCACAAAAAAAAAAACTAGGTGGGCAAAATAGAAAATGTGGGGTACAGATATTAAAACTCCTAGGAAGCTCCATAAGTAAATTGGGCCACAACAATTGATTTGGCCCACCAATATAATCTGAACAAAATCCGCTTCTTCTCGTCTTTGCAGCATCAATGGCGATTGCACATTGCCTCTTCTCCTTCCATGCACCTCTCACCACGAGACGAAACCCTCTGATTATAGTCTCTTCTAAAACTGGTCAGCGAAAAAACTACCTGCGACCCAAAATTCTTAAAACCCTAACAAAACCCTCTCTATCCTTTTCCCCCACTCTTCTACAACCACCGACACCGCAACCAATTCTCTCCCCTCCTCAAGAACATGAACTCTGTGTTGATATCCCCGCCGACGAAATGCACGGTGAAGATATCGCTGGAGCTGTTGGTGAGACTGGTGAATTTGAAGAATTACAAGTGTCTGTGGATACAGCAAAAGACAATGGTGTTTTTGGTAATGTTTCTGCTAAGGAGATTTTCAAATACGGTGGTATTTATTTGATTGGGGCTTTTGTGTTTCAAACTGTTTGTTACCTTTGGAATTTGAGAAATCAACATTGCAATGGGGTTTCGGAAGCAAGTGAAAGGGAAAAGAGGACTATTTTGTTTGTTGGGAATGGAAAAAATGCGGGGGATCAATTAGTGGAAAAGAAAATTGAGGAAATTAAGTTAATGGCGAGAGAAGCTCGGAGAATTGAGTTATTAGAGAAGCAGGGAAAAGGGGAAGAGGAAGAGAATGGGGATCCTGAAATTGATGGTATTGAGAAGGAGATTGGTGAACGATTGTTGAAGCTGAAGAATAGGATTAAGAGAAACAAGGATAGTTCAGCAGCATTGCGATTAAATGGTCGTGGGAATTCTGATGGGGATGGTGATATTACCGTGAATCCGGGGAAAGAGGAATTAGTGTTTAAGAAAAAGTCTAAATTTAAAAGCCCTTCAACCAAGGCCACAAAAACACCGAAGGGATTTCCAGGGACTCAAGATCGTAGGGTTTCGAGTGTGAAACCTCAAGATTGTGGAAGTCAGGTTACTGATCATGCAGGAATATTGGGTGGGGATAAGCAAGTGAATCAACAAGGTATGACACACAAAAATGCTTCTGGTGTTCCATTGGAAGAAAAAGGAAAATCCGTTGACGACGAGTCTGGGAAAGTTCAAGATGAAGGGGAGAATTTGGAAGAAATAATGGAAACACCAAATATGAAAACAAAGGATGGAGTTAGGCCTAAGAGCATAAACAATGGTAATGTGATCAATGCATAACTTCTATTTATTTGAACTCGTATTAGTTATTGTCAATTGGAGTTATTAGTTAAATATTTTGAATTGCCTTTTGGTTTTTTATGTATGCTGTTACTTTTGGCACCGTTGTTCGAAAATTATTATATATTGGAATTATGGCAGTAAAACTTTATTTAAATTTGTAGTTTCAACTGTCAACTTTTGTTTTGGTGGATTTCAACGTGTTTGCTACAAGAAGTAATTAGCGAAGATAGGTTTGCTTGGGAGAATTTAGCACAATTTGAGTTATTTTTTATATGTTTAGGTGGTTTCCCGGAGACTAGTATTGTGATGTCTTCACCTGAAGTAAGAGAATTGAGGACACAAAACTCCCAGGGGTTTGAAAAGGATAATGTGGCCAGTATAAACGGCAGTTCAGGACATGGATTAGCTAAAAAAAAACCAGCAGCTAACAAAGCCAAAGTTAAACAAGCAAAATCTAGGACTGATATTTGGTGGCTGAACCTACGTTATGTTCTAGTATGTGCAAGGCAATTCTTTTTGTTTACCTATTTTTCAGTAGCATATCCATAAAGGGACTTGTTAGTTATTACCCAAAAGTACTACTCTGTTGTTTATCCTTTCTTAAAGAAATATGACCTTGTGAAATTTTCTAGTTGTATCAAGTATACAAGTATATTGTTTAGTTCAATCCTTAAAAACTTCAACAAGTCAAATATCCTAGGATTTAGGATCTTTTATTGAAATACACTTGTTATTTGTTTTGTTTGCATTGGGTTTATGGGAAATAGACATATGTTTGGTTGATTAATCATAACATGTGTGCCCCTACGTCTATCCATTTGCACCTGACCATGAAATCATATCTCTTTGTGAAGGTTATTCTCATGCAAAGAGGCTCCAACGAGGAAGGCCACAAAGGTCTCTATAGTTTAAACTTCACCTCTAAGGAACAGGAACAAAATGATGATTCCTATACCGTTGCTTTTGAGGATCAGGCTGATGCCAACAACTTTTGTTTCCTACTAGAATCCTATTTTGAAGATTTGGGCGACAATTTTAGCGCCAATGCAGTTCCCATGTCAATACAAGTAAGAATATCGGCTTTCACAGCAAATAAAAACTTACATGCAGTAACATATCAACTAAAATGTCTCATCGTTCTTGTTGAACCATACACTTGTTTGCAATTGATAATTTGGTATAGATTTTTTAGTTAGCCATTGTGTGTATAATTTTGCTTGGTGTATGCCACGTCTAAAGGAGTATACATATTGTTTCGCAGGAATTGAATGAAGAAATAATATCTCATGGCGAGAAAGTAGTAGTTGTTAAAAAGAGGCAGCTTCAATTCCATGCTGGGCAGCTACTTACTGATGTTGAGATGGAGTTGTGCTCTATAATAGAACAAGATCGGAATGTGCCATAATTTGTGACATGAAGGTGAATGATACCGCCATTCCAACCAAAATTGGTAGACAGTGAAAATACAGCGTATAACTTCCATCAAAATCAAAAGTTGGAGTTGATGGCGCTGAACTGCCGAGCAAAGGTGAAAGACTGCTTGTCACTACTACTACTGACTGAACTTTGGTGGCAGGTTTGTATTTGTAAATTTTTCCTTGTTCTGAAAGTTTATATGTTCATGTAAGTTGCAAACATATCCCATCAAGGGACATGTCCACGCTGGTGTCATTAGGCACATGATCTTGCAGAAGTTCTAGGGATTATTTGGAATAGGTAATATGTAGGGGAAATTCACACTGTAAAATTTTAAATTTTGGAAGTTAGTTCAAATTGCAAGAATGTTAAAACAATTTTTTTTTTTTTTAGTTTAGCAATGATTTTTGTAACTAACACATGCAAAATGAAATGATAGCAGCTCATTTTAACTTCATAAAAATTATGGCAAACTAATATATATAAATGGAATATATTGTAGTAAACTGGACGAGAATTTTATTCCAATGGTTTCTGTTTTACCTTGGAGCTTCAATCTATAGCAGTGCTACACACCGCTACTTGGGAAAAAGAAATCCCAGATTGCTGAACGTCGAGATAAACATCATGCAAAAGAGTGTTAAACAAAGTAGCATTACTAGTTACTAGGGGACTGAATTCTGGTTTGACTGTGTACTTTTTTTGAAGTGCAATAGCAAGATCAAGCTCAATACACAGAGCTAGAGGGGTTGGAGCAATTGGATTTGTAAGAGAATCTTTTGGTCACTAGAAAATGGTGGTAAAGGGGTATGTGACCGATATTGATAACTTGCAAAAGAGATGGTTCTTTAAAGGCTAAAAATCAATTGATGTAGAAAGTAGTGGAAGTGGTAATAGAGGTGAGATCGAGTCAGAAGTGGTTGGAGTGGATGCAAAAAAGAGAGTAGACTAAAAGAGGGTAGCATCATCCAAGATTACACGGCGGCAAGTAGGAGAGTAGTCCTTTTGAGATCGAGAATCACTTGGAAAACATAGTTCAAATTCAATACTGAGACAGTTGTAAAATACTCCAACCTTGAGTGTTAGTGTTAGTGAGTTAGATTTTAATGTTTACAGTCGTACAAGCTTGAGTAGGGTTTTTAATGATGTTATCATGCTTTTTCTCTAATTAAGAGGAATGCTTTCATCAGGGATGAGATAAACTCGCCCCTTGTAGTAATAGTTTAAGAGGGGGTTTTATTGCAACAAAAATTATAAATGTCTGTGGAAGGTAGAGTTATCCACAATGTGCCTAACTAATTTTCGTAAGTTGAAGTAGAGGAGAGCCGAAGATGTGAATGATAAATTGTTGTCTAAAATCGTGTGCAATTATATATACAATCAAATAAAGTAGCAATCATTTTTATTCTTTCAATTTTCCACTCAGTATCTACTATAACAAGGGAAAATACAGTAGCAATATTTTTTTTTACTTTCAATTTAAAGATTGCAAAACTTGCTATCCAAATTGAAGCCTACGTAGTATAGAATGCTGCATATTCTTTAGTCATTGTTTCTGCAAAGTGTTTTGGATCGTTCTTTCGTGTGCTTTCTCCAATCTCGGAGTAGAAAGCCAATGCGCTATTAACCAATGTTTGATCAATAGGCTCTCCTGTGCGTTTCCGATCGATCTGGATATTGGAAAATAAAGATAAAAGAGATATTATAGAGAAAATCAAATGAAAATCACAGATTCAACCAAATGACTATTATGGATTCAGTAAGCCAGCATTTGAAGATAATCGAAAAGAGGAATGTTATTTGAACAACCACTTTTTGAGACAACTTATTAGACAACCAAAATATATAAAGAAATGTAAGGATTGACACAAAAACCAAAGCAATGGAGATAGAAAGTAAGAATACAATGTGAGTTTGAGAGAGAAGGTTGTAAGAAAAGTTGTCACAGTATGGATGTTCAAATATCATTTCTCAATTAAAAATCACTAGTTTGACTATCATTCAACTACACAATCTCAGAAAAACATCAAGCATCATTTAAGAAATCAAGGCTTAGTGAAACCATTTTTTTCCAATTAAAGTGTAACGCCTGTGTTAGATAGTTGACAAAGATAGTCAAGCATCTTTTGCCTTGTCAATCCAAACAAGTTTCCATCAATAATGAACTGAGGAATAAATTGTTTATATAAATAACATAGAAATGGAAATTAGAGAATACCATAGCTAATATTACATCCATTACTTGTCTATGCATCTCATCATATACCTGAGATAAATAAAGTGAAGTAATCCCAGAGTTAAAAAAGGGGTAAAAGAAGAAAGCAAGATAAAATTAGGAAAAAAAATCAGTGGTGCAATATTTCAAAGGGATCTCATCACCAACCAAGTAATAGAAGGATAAGAAGCCAGTTTCTTCAAGAGAAGAAAGCCCCCTTTTGCGGATATGGTATTTATGAAGATAACGAAAAATTCTTGAGAGGAGCTTGGTAATAATTTTGTGATTTGACCATCTTTCAAGTAATTCTCTCAACAAGAGTTCATCTTTCTTTTCTCGCAAAGATGGAAGAACCTAGTGATAAGAAATATCACATTAGTTTTATAATTGCGAACCTTATTTATTCCATCCATTTCCATTCAATCTCATGTTTATAAAACTTCCTATAACACCACCTCACTGTAGGAGAAATTCCTATTAAACAAATAACTTTTTAACATTTTCAAAATCTCAGAATCAAGTATTATTATTTTTGTAAAGCTATTTTTTACATGAATCGGGTGCACTAATCAAATAGCATTTCTTTGCTATTTAAAAATCTTTCATTAATGTTTAACAGTATGCAAGAATATGATCTAAATAACAGTGTTGTTACTCACAGTTGATTTGATGTACCCGTCAAATGTTTCCTTGTACTTTTCATACAATTGTTCGGAATATTCATGAGGAGGCTTTTGAGTACACATAGTGTAAATGGTCCTGCATTACAATTCAAGGAAGGAAAAATAGTGACCAAAGGAATCCTGAACAGAGTTGTGAAATAATAATTCAAATCCAAACCGATTCAAATTAAGATTGCACAAAATCAAATATTTTTGGATGTGTTTGGATGTCTTTTGTGAAAACCGTTTGAATTGGTGGAGTTTTGAACCACATACATATATTTTAATACTTTTTTTTATTAGTATGATATATTGCATTGATTTATTATTTGTTGGTTCCATTTTTTTAATAATACTTTTTAGTTTACTTTAATATATTAATTCAATATATTTATATTTTACATTAAACCTATTACTTTACCATATTTTTATAACATTTATTTATATTAACAGAATATTTTTATGATTGTAATTTAAACATTCAAAAACAATCCAAATTAAACCACGTCAACTTGAAAACGAATAATTTATTTTTAAATCGAATAATTTAAACCGCAAAACTGATTCAAACCGCATAGAAAACACCTCTAAGGCTCTAACCAGTGTAGCAGAATTTAGACAAACTCCAATTCTCACAACAGACAACTTATACAAAAGATTGTCAAAATTATGGCCGTAGAAGATGAATTTGAATAAACTGTTATTTTTGCAGCTGACAACATTGATGTATAATAATCAACTCAATGAAAACGAAATTGATCATAACTGAAAAAGAAAACAGACAAAAAGCATGTATTCCTTGAAGAATGGAAACGTACGTATATAGCATCATGTAATCGTCAGCAGTGATGTTAGGCTCGGGCAAGCCTTCTAGAAGCTTCTGGATGCCCTGCTGCATGAAATCCCATCCTTCTTCAAAGCTGATAATCCTTCTCTCACTGTTTGACATGTTGGCGAGAATTGAGAAAAATACCAAAATCTGCAATCAAATGTTTACAAATAGGATAGAAATTGAGCAAAAGAGAAAGTTGCAAGAGCATAAGGAAAGAGAATTGAGAAATAAAATGTGAAAAAACCAAAAAAAGAAATGGAAGAGTGAACCTTGGGTGAACGGAATAAGAGAGGGCACTCTAATGAACATTTGATGAAGGTATTAGATACTAGTAGTTTATTTGACTTAGCCTTTGGTCTTCTATTGAATTTTTTTTTTATAGATTAGTCTTCTGTTGGTGATGGTGATATGAATGTGAATCAGGAGGGGAAAGAGGAATTAATCTTTAAGAAAAAGTCTAATTTTTCAGTGGATTTTAATGTGTTTGCTACAGGAATTATTCACTAAAGATAGGTTTGATTGGGAGAAATTGAGCGCAATTTGAGTTATTTTTTATATGTTTAGGTTGTATACCAGAGACTAGCTAGGGATTATTTAGAAATTTGAAAGTCGGTTCAAATTGCAATGATTTGAAACAAATTTTGTTCAAGTTGAATTTCTACGACCAATACACGTATGTGAAATGAAGTATTTGAAGTTCGTCTTAACTTCATAAAAAATTATGTCAACTATTTATATAAATGGAAATATACTATAGCAAACTGGAAGAACGGTATTTTTAGGCCTGGGAGGTTCAACTTCAAACCAAAAATTTCTAAAACAGTGCTACTTGAAAGAAAAAAATGCAGATTGGAGCAAGTCCAGATTGCATTGCATATTTGCACGACTTTTGAACGTGAAATCGTCGTACTTGGGAGCTAGTATATATTAAACTATATCGAGTAGTATTCGGTGCATATTTGATTTCACAAAATCTACGTGTGAAGAAAGACAAATATATATATATAAAAGAGATAGCCAAAGTACCATCACTATCTGACCATATACTTTTCGGAAGTGCAATAGGAAGATCAAGCTCAATACACAAAGCTAGAGGGTTGAGTAATAGGATTTGGAGTAGAACCATTTGAGACCGATGGTACTTTAGAAAGGCGCACGTAAGATTCAAGGAGTTTGATGGAGGATAAAATGAAGGTATTTGATTCTTAAGGTATGCAGTAAGTCAAATATCACCACAAAACAGTAGAGATCACACATTTTCATGAAATAAAAGTGCCTAGCAATTGTTTGGAATCGTGTCCAATTACTTCAAACATGTGTATTTTTGACTCCTTAACAAGAAATTTAAAAAGCTACAAACTACAGTTTTGAATTGTACTTGTGTCTACTCTTAGAGGACGGTGAAAACAAACACATACAAAGTGGTTTTTGGATTTGTTAAACAATGATCTTTAGGCACTCATGAACATTTGTCTTAATAATATGCCTATTTTTACATATGTTTGATGAAGATTAGTATTATAAGTCATAAAAGATTTTATCAATTATCCCAGTAAGTCATAGCGTGTGTTTGGTTGTGCGGTGGAAATAATTGATTTTGGTTAAAAGTAAGTTGAATGTAAAGTGATTTATGTTTGGTTACCTCAAAAAAAAAAAAGTGATTTGTATGAAAAATGTTGTTTGGATGTTTTGAGTCAAAATTACTTTTAAATGTGTAAAAGACCAAAATGAGTTTTAACATGTGAGTGTGAGTGTGTGTGTGTATCAAATTTTACATTTATTTAGTTTTTTCATCCTTAATTTATTTTTGATTAATTGATAATAAAATTACTAAATTATTATAATTGTTAATCACACAATATTCAAATAAAAATACATGTTGGGAATAAATATTAAACATGAAGTGCTCAATTAAAATTACAAATAGAGAATATAATATAAAGTGCAATACAAATTTGAAACATTACTT
>Ga0315914_1000673_pt1 | contig 45745 bp, 21 predicted proteins | sample MpolenodulesMG_FD_203920 | JGI IMG/M metagenome (GOLD analysis project Ga0315914, IMG submission 203920) | Medicago polymorpha root nodule microbial communities from Los Angeles, California, United States - elongated nodules | ecosystem: Host-associated > Plants > Roots > Nodule | place: USA... | reverse complement strand
AGGATTAACCAATGTACTTGTGATTTGTTTTAAAAATTATGCTAGCTAGCTTATACACGATCAACTTACACCAAGAAATATTGTTTTGCTTTATGATTTGTTTTTCGAATGTATGTGTGTGTGTGTATATATATATATATATATATGTATGGACAATGAAGCGTTTCAAGTGAGAGCATGCTCCTCTAATAAATTTTTACCATTAAGCATATGTCAGTAGTTGAAATTAGAGTTAGGAACCTCACCCTTTCACTTTAAATCTTCGGTTCAAAATTTTGATTTTGGTTCGGTTTGATTCGGTTAATAGGTAAGCAAACGGTTAACCGAATCATAACTTTGGTTCAGTTCGGTTAGTTCCAAACCTTAAACGGTTCGGTTATTCCGAACCATTTCAACACTTTGGTTCAGTTCGGTTCGGTTAGTATGGTTAACCAAACCATGCCCAGCCCTACTCAGAAGTGATAAATTTATGGTGCACTGCGGATCTAAACTGTGAGAATGATCTAGAATATAAGTAAATCAATGTGAGATTGAAACAGTGTTTTGCAAGATCTTTTTTATCTAATAAACTATCGATTTAGTCCTTAAACTATCGCTGTATCAATTCAAACCTCTAAGCTAACTAGTTTATGAAATATATAAAACCCGTTAATTTAGTAGCTTAACATTTTATTTAATTTTAATGAGAGACTAAATTGACGGGTATTATATAATTTAAGACTAGAACTGAATGTGAAAAAAGTTGATAGTACTAACCAGGGGTGTGAAAAGAAAGGAGGTCAGGGATGAGAGCATGTCTACCAAGGTGCCAAGTAACATAAGGAGAGATAGGACCTCTTTTAAGGATTGAGACCATGTTTTTGACTCTGTCTGAGTTTTCAGGATGTTTTTCCAACACGTCTAAGAAACCTGGGTCAATTCCTGAGTCAAAAACTCCATTGCCGGTATCGTGGTTGAGCATTCCTTCATGCCAGAAAACGTCAATTTTGTTCACACTGGAAGATTCTGCTACCGCATCTGTATTCGTTGCCATGTGATTGGTGGAGAGGATCCAAATGTTGTAGTTGTAGTTTCAACTTTGAATCTTTGATGTTGATTTTGATTGGGATTCATTCCTTCAATTCTGGACCCGTTTGTTTGTGATTATTCTTTCATATAATATTATTTAAATTATTAATATTTTTATTGACAAAATTAATAAATAAATAAAATTTAAATCCCATTAATTTTTTTAGGGGAGTTTTTTTTTAACACGTCAAAATGAATTATATTACCATGCAACAGTCCCCTCAGCACAAGACATACTAAAAAGACCACTAAAAATTTACAAGAGTCAGAAAATAGTTATAGAATGTGAGTTATCCAATGCCTAAATGTGACAAAGGGCTCGTCCACCACAAATGACCACCAAATACAAAAGTAGCATTTTGTGCTTTCGCCACCACAAAAAATAATACTTTACTTTATCCAAAAGCTGAATAATAGAATTTTCTTTATTATTAAAAAATATATTGTTGCGTCATAATATAAACAGTAAGAAGTGAAATAAGCTTATAAGAAAGCCTATTAGGGGAGCCTTTGAAATGTGTTTTTGAAAAATAAGTCATCCTATCTTAGATGTAGGGAGAGCCTTTGGACTATTTACCTTTTTCTTGTATGATTTATTTATATGGTTCGAGTACCCTTTCTACCTCTAATTTATTTGTTTGTTGCAAAAATAAACACACATGTATCATAATCATCATAATTTTATAATCTTAGACATTTATATAGTATTCGAGAACATTCTTTTAGTACAAAATTGATGTGTAAAAGATCACAATAGAAGATCTACCATTTAATTTGTTACAACAACACTTTCTGTGCTCACATATTTATTTTCTTCTTTCACTGGTGACTATTTTTGCTTAGTCTTTAGCTCCGACCCAAGACTATAATCTTGGATTATGATATTTATATTCAACGCACCATACTGCAATCTTAAAAAACTTGTGTCATCTCATCTGAGTGATCACTCACCAACGTTAACATTGACAATATGAACAGAACCATCACTATCAGAAATTGGTTGCACGGTTCCCCTATGAAGCAACTGACAGGGTACAAAATTTGCAAGTGATGCTAAATCTTCAACAGCTTCACAAATTTGCTCAACACAAATCACAATATCAATAAGCAGCGATGCCACCGTCGAAGCTGGTATTATTTCGAAGTGATCGGCACCTTCCCAGGGATTTGTTCTTAGAACAACTTTAAGAGATTCAGCAGCATTTTTAGCATTTAAAACATGTGAATTTGGTGTTGATGACTTGCACATTTTCTTTATCATCAATGATGATTCCTTTAGGGCTTTGCCCGACTCCAAGCTAATATTTGTGCATGATTCTTGAATTCTGCTTCGAAATTCATATGGAGTCTGTTGTAATAAGAAAATCAAATAAGGTTAATCACTATTTTTTACTTTTGTTTATAATTGAGTTCGGATGGAACATGTTTTAGGGAGCGAAAATTATATATATATAAAAAATGAAATACCATACTTTGGAATTGATGAGGTATGGACTAAGTGCATCGATCTTGTAAGCACAAATTCGTGCCAAGTTCCCAATCTTTAAGTATTGCTTCCATGGATGGCGAAATCTAAACTTGCCATGACGAGGTTCCCATCTTGCCAAAACAGCCTATCAAAGTCGAAAGAAAAATTAAATGATTAGATTGTTTAATTGATATGCTTCGACGGTAGAAGTTTTTTTTAGTGAAGCATTATATCAAATTACACGATTATATATTTCCAAATATCTATATGGTGGTGGGATGTGATTGGGTTTACGAGTATACAAATTTTATAATGACAAATTGATCTCTTAAAAGCTTAATAAGATGAAATGATGGATTTTTTTTGTTGTTGAATAAGATGTTATGCTAGAGAACATAGTTATAGGTCTTCACCATTGTTTCTTCACTGCTTTTTGAAGAGAGAACACTTTTATATCTATGGAGAAATTGCTTCTCATTCTCAGCTGCTTCTGTAGTCTCTGAATTGTTGAAGTACTCATCTCCAAATCCTGTGTGCCACCATTAATTTTCATTAGTTTGAGTAGCAACTCTTGCATGAAAGCAACCATATATTAATATTGAATAATTATATCGATCATACATATAGTATATGCTTTATAATAAATGTTGTTCATAAGACATTTCTGTTTAATAATCTTCAAAGAAAACAAAAACAAGACAGAAGTATATTTCCTTTTAAAAAAAGATAGTAGTAGATTTAAGACTAAAGACCCAATTTGGTCACTGACAATTTGTTGGTGTAGATAAATTTTATAATCATAATAAAATAATTAAAACTTTATTTTTACTGTAGTAAGATGATTAAATATGATTAAACATTTTGTTAAAAACTGTTTATATTATTTGTGTACAATTTTTGAACTCAAAACAATGTATACAAGTTATGAATGAACTTAAAGGCTAAAAGATTGACAATGTAAGGCCAAACAAAGGAAATATTAGGTAGTTTAAGGTCTAATAAAAATAGGGTGGCAACTGGCAACTTAAGACTAAAAAATTAGATGACTCTAGGTTTATAGGTAAGAAAAAAGTTGTTACAATTTAAGGTTAAATACAACAAAAGAAAAACAAGCTTTATAATTTAAGATGAATTATTTTTACAAAAGACATGTAAATAGCAAATGGGAGTATATATTATGAGATTAATTTATATGCATTGATGGCAAAATTTATTTGCATATGTCTCCAATGAAAACATGTTAAATATATATTTGTAAAGATATTTTATAAACTAATCTAAAAAGGTGACATCGTAAAGTGATTTGATTGAATATACGTTTAAAAAAATTTACACCTTCTCCGGATACAAATTAAATTCATATATTATTTTTTAAATGATACTAAGATTTGATTAAACGTTGTAAAACGCACCTTCTAAAAAGTCTGCTAACTTTTCAATATTGCCAGCAATCTTATTGTGAAGATCCTCTCCAATCCAAACAGGAAATATGAAAACACACACTGTAATAGCTATACAGCTCCCAATTATGATTGTTAATAACCTCTCGTAGGCCATTTCTAGAAGTTCATGACCAGTCACATCCGAAAGAGATACCAAACAAAATGTTAGGATGAATATGATCATCCCATAATCATATCTAGCCTTCAATTTAGGGGAAAATCTCATAAATGTCACTCTTTCAGCTGCAAATTAAATGAAGTTAATAGGTATTAGAAAACTAATTAAATTTTATGAAGCACGGATACAAACACGAACATCAGACATGGTCATTGACACACCGACACCGATAATAATTTTAAAAAATTACATAATTCAATAAAATCATATGTGTCGGTCTTAAGTCGATGTCTGATCCGATGCCATAATACATCCAATCCAAGGATTATTCGTGTTTCATAGATTAAAATTTACTTACCTATGACAAAGACAAAGATTGAAGTCATTATAACTTTTCCTTTATCCCCACAAAGAGTGGCTAGTTCGTTACTTGCAACACCAAGTGCACCTGCTAAACCCGTGGCCAACATCCTATTGAAACCTTTTCCGAGGGTTGCACCTGAAAATTAATATGATTTTTTTTTTTAATAATAAGCATAATAGTAGTTTGTAGTGTGTTATAGAGTATGTTAGTATGAGTAGTTAAATATACGATGGTTTCTTTATCACTCAAACTGTCGAAAAAGTTGATGCAATTAGTAGATTGTAAAGCAAATTAAGTTCAAACATCACTATATATAGCTTCTAAAGTATTACGAATAGAAAACTATAAATAGAAACAAATGAATAATGCATCTAATTTTGTAGTTAAGTGTAAGAGATGAAAATATTAGAGATCAAGTTCTTTTTGTCTTCTTTTTTCATTTTTTGGTCTTAACCTTAGTTTCTCCGGCAGATCATGATAATTAGAAGTTCGGCCGGATATATAAGTAAGGTTTGATCAAAAATCATTTTTGTCATAATTTAAACTTGATTCGCCTACGTCAATAGTTTGTAGAAATTATAAGTTCAGTAATTAAAAGGACTTTTAAATGAACGGATACTTACCAACAGAAAGTTCAAGGACAATAACAACAGTAAGAACGGCCCAAATTATGTTGTCACCAAAACCATAGAAAGAGGGACGAAAATGATGCAAAATATAAATCAACACTAATGCCAATCCGACTTTGAAGGAATGAATAACCCTTCTAGGGTCATCTTGGCCAATTTCTTTTACCATATTTATGACCTTGACTACCTTAGCCCATGATTTCTTAACCAAGGTACGCAAGGTATTTGTGGAGCTTGGTGTGTTTTCAACATTTGGTGAGGTCATTTTGAAATATTGATCTTAATTCAAGGAATCAAAGTGCTTGGAAGTGCACAAAAAAATTGGAAGACTGGGAAGGTATCGTTAGCTTAATACGTTTTTTGTAAGCTCTTTAGCTTACTAATTACTATGAACTTAGTGATATTGTCTTGAGCTATGGGCACATATATATACATGTTTGTCTGAAGTGGAAGAGGTGTAGAATGTGTCACACATTAGCTTGTTAATGTTTCAGTTGCTTTCTCAAAATAGTAACTACTTTTTAAGTCATTAAAAAAATTGTTATTTATTGTAAGGATTTTAAATTACTAAGACATAAAAAAATATTTAACATCTTTCAGAAAGAAAAAAAATTAAATTTTACAATGCCTGTTGTGTAAAAAAAATGGCTTATGGGCTAACATAGGGGGCGTTTAGATTATTTGAGGAAACCTCTAGGTAGTTGATGTGTTCGGTGGTCCTGATTGTAGTACTTACATGAAAATGCACGTGTACAAAAATAATGAATATGTTGGGAACATTATGGAGTATGGAGTGAAAACTACATGAAGAAAATTTATTATTGACGGTCAAAAATTGTTGGAACGATAAAAGAAACTCTCAGAAATCTCTAATAACTGTAAGAAACAGTTGTCAAAAAATAAAAAATTACTCCATAGTGAAGCATTTTGACTTCAAGTCAATGTGATTCCTACATGCTTAATTGTAGGAAATTTAATGTTTTTATTTTTCTTTTTTAGGTACATTTGTAATTTTATTTTTTTTAGAAGCAAGGTACATTTGTAATTTTATTTTTTTTAGAAGCAAGGTACATTTGTAATTTGTTGGCTATGATGTTATCAAATATTAGTTGTAAAAAGATATCATAGTAGTAGTTATGAGGATTTAGGTTTAGGGCCTATTTAAAAGTTTAGAAAGGGGAGAGAGAAATTTAGGAAGAAAAAAAAAAAGAAGAAATAGAGAATTTTGGAAGAGAAGAGCTTTGGGAGGGAGTCCATTTTTTTTTTTTATTACTATATGGTAACAACTAATAAGATATCTCAATATTGGCACAGATATCTGTTTGTGTGGATGATTTATTTGAATGCTACATATTTTATATTTGATCCATTTATTTATATTTCTCAACGCAAGGACGGATCCAAACAATGTAGTTATGTGTGACTAAATTATCTTTAGTTTATAATATTATATTCAAATGATGCAGAACTATAAAAGATTAAACACTATGGCTAAGCGGTTAGGATGTGTGTACTCTTCACCCTTTTGATGCAGGTTCAACCCCTACATGCTACAAGGTAATTTTTATGATAAACTTTTCAAAATTAATAATTTAAAAAAAATTGTATAAATAAAGAACGTTGCGAGGACTAGTCAACAAAACAAAAAATGGATAATAATCATGTATGGCTATAGCTATAGTGTGAATCCGCCTCTATCTCAACATTCAACATTTGCGAAGCTGTAAACAGGGACGGATCCCTTCACGAAGGTGTGTAGCCCTTGCTACCCAAAAAGAAACTATTCTTCTATTTGTTGGTATATATTTATACTTTTGGTTGTCGAAAACTAGCACAAATAAGAAAGTAAAAAAATTCCTATATGATTGATTGATTTTATTTGTATGGTTTGATACTTCCGATCTCAATAACAAATTAAATAGATATAATAAGTTCTTGCAAATAACCTATTTTTTTACATTGAAAAGACATTAATAATCTATTTATTAAACATTTAATTATGGATAAAATTGACTTCTTAAAACAGTTTTGTCCAACTTTTTTTAATATTTGTTGTCAATTTGTATTTCGTTTGTTGTTGCTGCTTTAATTTACATTTTATATAAGTAAAATATATAGTATTTTTTTTACGTAATGGTTAACTTTGGATATTAGATTTGTTTTTAGTATCTACGATACTTGCAATTTTGAAGTAAAGTTTCTAAGATTCTTTTAACTTTGGACCTTAATTTATTGTTATAGAGATTAATGTAAGACTAAAAACACTTTTTTGTTGTAAAACTTTAAAAAGATGAGACAAAAATTGAATATACTTTTTGCAAGGATTAAACCTAAAAAATTATAATTTATGGGACTAAAAATTATATTTTATCCGTAAATTTTATATGTTGGTTTAAAAAAATTATTTTTCTTTATATTTGGCCTAGCTTCGCCGCTGGCCGTAAACCTCTACATTTTTTACAATATATAATTTCCTAAATCATATACATACTTTTATCATTTTTTACAAAATCACACTTTCGAGTAATGTGCAAGATTTTTATCTTTTTCCATCTACTTCCCTCCCCCATAAACATCTAAAAAGTTGGACATATTTTGACCATTTTTTACAATGACATATTTGGACCTTGCAACCATTTTTTTTCTTCCAAACGAAACCTTATTACCATGTTAACGCGTGTTATAAATTCAGACTTTCCATTTTCCTTTCCTTTTCTCACCAAACAATTATTATTTTTTATAGCAGAGAGTTTAGATAACTTGGGTTTTGAAGGATTCACCACTCATGTGGATTAAAACAGTAAATTTTAAGACTCGGAGTATTTATAGAACATCCATCAAATAGGTATTTATATCGTCAACGGAAGTTAAATCAATAATATCATAAGAGAGTTAATTTCTTATCAATTGAATCAATTTTCATTTTTTACTAAACAATTTTTTGTTAAATATATGTTTTTTATAATATAAATTTTACCTTCATTGCACTATTTAAGGCGTTTTGTGTAGTATTCAAGCGAAGCTTAGAAGAATAGAATTTTTACAATCTGAACGATGGAAATTTTGTGTCACATATCTCTTGACTTTACTCCCTCAAAAAACAATCTCTTGACTTTATTACCGTGTGTTTACACCCGCGTTAAAAAATTTAGACTTATTGAACGATATAAATTTTACATTTTTCTAAGAATTGGTAAATAGAGAATTGAACTTATAACATATGCCACTGAGATCTACGATTTAATTTATGTCAGGTCAAGGTCAGACTTTTTTTAAAAGCTTGGGAGGACACTTCAAAACATATAAATTACGTATTTTACCATTATTATAAATTATGAAACTTTTTTCATACAACTATTAATTGGGAAAATTTTATAGTTGACATGGACGACATAAAAGAGGTTTGAGACCCCGTAATTTAAAAGGTTTGTAAACTTTCGCTAAACAGTCAACTATAAGAGTGATAAAAATCACACTCGTCACTTTGTAGGGGTTTGGAACCTCCGCAAAATTGTTTAAAATCTTGCAAAATAAACTTATGGTTTTTAATTTTTTTATTTTCTCGGATGAGTCGTAAGTCGTAGCCCACCCCACCCATGAGGCCCTCCGCCACTGCTTATTTAGCTAAAAATTGCATACTAGCGACAAAAATAAGTCCTTTAGATCAATTAGATGACCTATTTAAATAAGTATGAATAATATTTTTCTTTTTTCTTGAAGGAATGAATAATATTTTTTATTATGATTATTATTATATTAATTTTTTCACTTTGGGTTAGATTATAAATTTGTTAATTAATTCAGAATTTAAGCTTATTAGTTTAAATTAAATTTCCACATATTTAAATATTTTTTTTAGGGAATTAAATATATTATTGTAAACTAGTGCTCTCATTATAGTGGAGTAACTATCATAAGTAGGGCTGACAATGAACCGAACCAACTCGAAAAAAACTCGATACTCGATTCGATAATTGATTCGTTGAACTTGGTTCATGAACCAAATGAGTCGAACTTGAGTTGAAAATTAAGCTCGTTCAATAAATGAGTTAAACTTGAGTTGAGTATAGTTCGACTCGTTTGGTTCAATAAATTAGTGAAATTTGAATTGTCTTTTGAAGTTATAAAATCAAATTATTATAATTAATAAATTGACATTACCTTGTAGTGTATTGACCCTTTCTTTATTTTTATGACATTTATTTTTTTTGGGAAATTCTTGTTTACCAATCAATTAAAGATGGGTAACACTATCCATGCTGAATTAGCCTAATCAAAACCATACATTTATATAACATTAAAAATAATATAAAACAAATAAATAACTTTGATTAACTTTGATTGGTGCCAACTTGTGTTACCCATCTTTTATTGATGGGTAAGGAAGTTATCACCTATTTTATTTTGGTCAAATTTGTATTGAACTTAGAATGAAATGAATGAGTACAATGAATACAAACAAAAATGTTACTTATATATGCCTCTCTCAACATAGTGCTCTCCAACCTCACTAATAAACTCTCCTGCTGACTCAGCTCTTACAAATTTAATTAATAACAAACATTTATTCACAAAAATTAAATAATTCTACACCATTATATGAAACAATAAAATTACAAATTCTTCGCGTAAATCTTAATCATATTTTTCACACAAATTTCTTTGTTTACTTACATTTAAATGATTGATTAATTTATTAGTTGGAAACATGTTAGCATTTAGGAACTCCCATTATGTGTCAATTTTGTACAAGGCTGGTTAATTATAATAACATGTTGAGGTCCACTGCATGTTTGTGGAACTCCTTTTTGATCATCTGCAGCAGCTTTACTTTCCTTGTTCTTAAATTTTGCTAAGGTAGATAATTCTTGTATTGACTCTGCAAGTTTTTCAGTGGAAGAAACCACATCAAGCAATAATGAAGCCACAGTTACAACAGGAACAACCTCAAACAAATTTGTGTCTTCCCACAATTTTGTTTTGATCATGGACCTTAGGTTTGTGGCATAAATCTTAGATGTTGCAATGTGAGTTTCTGCTGAGGTTGGTGGAACCATTTTTTGGATTGATATTGATAATTGCTTTAAAGCCTTTCCGGTTTCTATGCTCATCTTAATGCATGGTTCTTGTATTTTGCTTTTGATTTCCTTTGGTGTCTATAAAAAAAGTTTAACATATTAAAATATAAGTCATTAATTTCTCCAAGAAATACTAAACTCTACAATAAAAATATCATGTCAATTAGTACCTTAGTAAAGTTGTTAAGGAAGCCATTAAGGGCATCAATCCGATATGCACATTGCCTTGATAGGTTTCCAATCTTTTGATATTGTTGCCAAGGATATTGGAATGTGAAACGACCATGGCAGGGTTCCCACCTTGCAAAATTGACCTACAAAATGCATTAAACTAATTAATAAGTCAGAGATGGATCTAGAAATTCGAAGTTGTGAGAGCAAGACTCATACTCCCTCCGTCCCATAATACTTGACACAGTTGATCTTATTATACATGTCAATGCATAATTTTGAGCTTAAATATCTTGAATAATATATTAGAAAAAATTATGAAAATTTGATATTTTGAAAATACTCATCGAGGCGAATCTAACGACATCTCATATGATATTATTTATCTTTGTATATTAGTAGAAAAATATAGTCAAAGTAAGTTATGTCAAAATTGCACATTTTCAAATCGGTCGTCTATTGCGGGACGGAGGCAGTATCTAAATCGCAGTAGATATCAAATTTAAATATGTTGAAAAGTCATAGAGTGAAGACACTTTGTGATCTTTTTAGTTTTTGAGAAAAATAAATTATGACAACTTAGTCCCCACTTGAACTAAATTGGAGACGTGTCAAATGTTCAACTAGATACTAAGTTGTTTCAGTTTATTTTTCTCAAAATTGTGTTATTTTCTCAATATATATTGAGAAATATCCTATGGACATTTTGATTCAATGACTGAATTACAATTTACAATAAAATAATTTTGGTTTCTTTTCCTCACCAAGCTATCTTCAACTTGTTTTGCATTAAGAACACTTTTATATCCTTGCATAAATGATTTATTTGATTCTCCAGCCTCTAATGTTCCAAAATAGTCATCTCCAAAACCTACAATTTTCCAAGAATTATCAATTTTAACAATTATGGAACATTAAAATTAGTACATGCACATAATTCCATAATCAAAATTTACAAAATTGACTTGGTTGCTCACCTTCTAAAAAGTTGCCAAGTTTTTCAATGTTTTTTGATGCTAGATTATGAAGATCACCACCAGCCCAAACAGGGCACAAGAAAATGTTAACCAACACAGAAATTAATCCACCAACTAGAATTGTTGTTACCCTATCTTGTGCAGTATCAATTATATCATGGTCTCTATAACTTGATACAGATACCAAACAAAATGTCAAGATAAACACTAGCAAACCATAATCATATCTAGCTTTCATTTGAGGTAAAAATCGAATATATGTAACCCCTGCAGCTGAAATAATTAAAAAAAAAAAATGCATTGGTTAGTATTGTTTTAGATGGTTCCTACTAGTGAAATTATGAAATATACAATTAGAGAAGTAAATATTACTTGCTAGAAATATTATGATTCCAAGAAGTATAGGTTCAATTATTGTATTTCCTCTTGAAATTGAATGAACCGTGTAATAAGATCCAAGTCCAAGAACACCAGCCAAAAATGTTGCTAAACCTCTATTTAAACCTTTTCCAAGTGTTGCTCCTGCATGTGCCACATAATCAAATTAATTACCAACCAGTTAAAATTCAAGTCCACATTATATGTACTTGTTTGATACTAAATTCATGTAATAAGTGAGAGCTAACATGCATTTTCGGAATTCGGATTGCATGTAGTCATCAATTAGATAAATTCTCACACATTCAATATATTAATAGTCGTTTGATCGAGATCGTATCGTCCATTTTTTTCTATATAATATTTGAACGGTCCGGTCTTGATCCAACAAGTGGCAAAATAATACGTAATATGAAAGACCGAAGTTAAAACTAGAGAAAAATTTAAGAGACACTAAATTTAAATGGAATGACCAAAAACATGCATGATTAAAACCAAGAAAAACAAGGAACAAAACTTGCCTACAGAGAATTCGGAGACAACAACAACAGTCATAACAGCCCACATTGCAGAAGAACCAAAACTATCATAGAGAGGTTTAAGATAGTAAAATGTAGAAACCAATGTAATAGCAAATGCTACTTTGAAAGAATGAATGACCCTTCTAGGATCTTCTTTTCCCAATTCCTTCAACTGCAACATCACATTTACTATCTTAGCACTAAATTCATTAGGCAAGTTCATCAAGCATTTCCAACACTTTGTGATCACACTTGAATTTGGTTCAGACACCATGCTAGGAAAATTGCACAACCCCAATTAAAAGTTTTAGAAAATTTTGTTAGGGTTTGGTTTAATTATATTTTTGGTTGGAATTATTTGAAGCTTCTGCTCTATTGAAAATTGGATGAGCAGATAGCTTTAGAAGGTATTTGGGTCCATACATCCTATTTATAGTTGAGGGGAGCACACTAGTTACAAGCTGAAGAGAATTAAGAGTCAAATAAATTCTAACAAAGTTTGACTTCTTTTTTTGTGCTATTATTATATTTACTTGTTTTTTTCTAGTGGAGTCTCCACTCAAATCTCATACTGTTTCTTGTGGCAGCTTTGATTGTCACAACTTTTGAACTTACATTGTCTAATCAATGGGTGATGTAAGGAGCTTCTGCTTACAGTTTTTAGGAAAAATTGCTGCTAAATATTTTCACAAAGTAAACCGACCCTAATGTTAAGTATTCTTTAGGGACTTTAGGAAAAAATTTACTTCTGACTTCACACTAGGGTCTTCTTACTTTATGAAAATATTTTCTATTTTTATTTTCTAAAATTCTTAGTTTTACTTATTAAGAAGGAAAAAATCCTTTCTGAGAAAAAGAAAAAAAGTTGACACCGGAAATAAACAATTGTCTTGCATCTTCGAAAACAATAAAAATGTTGAAATAGTTATATTCATTATTTTCTAAAATGCATCATTTACGGTTATTATTTTTTTTTCTTCTCTTCCTCCCGGTGAGTCTCTTCAAAAGTCTCTCGTTTGATTAAATATAATTTTGTCTGCAAATAAACACAAAATTTACTTAAAAATTTGTCAAAATTTTATCCGTAATTCTTTAAGTTATATGTTTGTATCAGATATCTAAAGTATCTATTTAATACAAACAAATAACTTAAGAGACAATAAATATAATTTTGGCTTTTTTTATAACAATTATGTTATAGATACAAAGTATTCATCATAGTTAAGTAAAATTACCGACTATTTCTTTATCGAATAAGCTATTGAACACACAAAATGTGTTCTCCACTTCCGATAAAATATTTATCTAGCTTATACAAAACATTCCTCACATTAAACAAATGTAAAAATTTAAAGAGCTTTTTGGTGAATTGCACTACATTCTTATTTTATTTTATTTTTCAACAATAATATTTAACCACCCATTTTTTTTCTTACACTCGTTAAATAACTTATTTTTTCTCTATCTCTTTTCTCCACATCGTCAAATTTTTCATACACTTGTTAAATAACTTATTTTCTTTCTATCTCTCTTTTCTCCACATTGTCAAATACTACGTTATCACATCACAATCTCTATTTCTTTTTCTCTCAAGGGCTAAGACACCAGGTTTGAAGACACATAGCACATATATATTCTTTATAAGTTGCTTTGCTTTTCAATATTTTTTTCCTTCTAAGAACCGGCGGCACCACTGGCAGCCAGCCAGCCACTAGTGATGGCGATCAAGATTGCTTAAAGAAGTGTAGTGGGATCAAAGGCTTGATGAGTAACAAATATTTTAAAGGGCTAATAGAACTTGTTTATCATATTAAATGTGATAAACCCACTGATTAGTACTTAAATAATTAGTGCTACAACTTTTATGGCATACACACAATGTCCACCGTTCGAACTTATAAGAGATGAACAAAAAAAGGTTGCTAGGGTATGATGGAAGACGCCCCACCATGCATGGCCAAACGATAAAGTTGCAACTTTTCGTCATTCATAGGATATAGAAGCTACCAAAAGTCTAGGTGTAGCTCAGTTGATGTCTACAACATGAGACATTATTTGAAGGGATTGTAGGTATTGCTCAATTGATAGCTAAATGAGACATTATTTATAGGGTTGGGATTTAAACTCCGAATTTGTCACTTCTTTACACGTATTGTGTATAAATTTAACCATTATACTATTTGGCACAAAAACATTCCCTTAACAAATTGACAATATATATAGCTGTGTTATTTAGTTATGATATAAAACATAAAAAATCGACAACAACTTAGATGATTAATATGTACGTTTAACAAATGGTTAATTAATATAACAACTTATAATCATCTAGTGAATACAATTAGTCAAGTTTCATTAACCATTACTTTTAGGTGTTGATCAATTATGCATGTTATATCCACTTATCATCGAAATTGTGTCCAAATATACGTGATTTTCAGGCATTTGGACTCAAATATACAGTTGAAAAATTGTACTAGTAGTTAATGGTGTTGAAGTTAAGGTTAATGAGGTATGACATATGTTATATTCACTAACTAATTATCTTAATTGTTGCGTATTTTGATGTTAAATTGCGTGTCAATATATAATTTCTCAAAAAGAAAAGTTGTAGTACTCATCACTGGTCATTTTTATGCTTAATTACTTTTTTTTTACCACTTAGCTTATGTTTGAAGTTCAAGTTGGACCCAAATGTGTAACTTTTATCCTTTAACTTTACTATTTACTATGTTAATCAACATATGTTTATCATTTTCGTCAATACATGTAAACCAAAGTTGGTGAAAGATGGCGCTACATTAACAACGGTGGTTTTAGAAATTTTTCATTCTAGAAACTAATTCATTGTAGAAACTTTTCATTGTTTGTAGGTGTAGTCATTACCCATTACTAGTCATTTTTATGTTTAATTACTTTTTTTTACCACTTGGTGTAAGGTAATATATTAATAACAGAAATTGTTTTGAAACTATTACAAATTACACAAATTATGAAAAACAAATCACCCAACTTATAGTCTATAATGTGTAGAAAGATGATTTCATTTTAAAATATGATATATTTAATATTTTGTATTAATTTCTTTTTTAAGAAATATTTTGTACTAATGTCTGTGCTTAGTGTTAAATGATTGATGAAAATTAGAAAGATGGGTAGTTAAAATTAGTACAAATTTATTCAATCTCTTAAGTTTGTACATTTCTTTTCTTGAGCTAACAGCTATTTTTTTTTATGGACTTGTTAAAAAAAGCCTATTTTTTATGGAGATATAATAAATATAATTAGACATTTCAAGTTTTTTTTTTTCGGGGGCAATACCCCCAAAATACAATACATGCATCCTTCAGTGATTATATGATATAACTTTCATCCTAAGGTTAGTAGAATCATTTATCTTCAAATTCTAGAGTTTATAAAACTCTTGTTCTTTTCAAAATTCGGTGTTCAAACATATTAGAGCACTTCCAATCACAAACCCAAGATATGCTTAGGTTAGAGAAAAATAAGTCACAATAGCATGCCAAAATTTAAGGTCAAAACTTAAATGCATTTTCACACGTGTTTTATGTATGGTTCTGAGCTTAACTGCCAATGATTTTCTTCTATCTATAATTCTCTCAAACCATGTCAATGTTATAAGTTATAACCACAAAACGAGTGTTTTAAGTTAAAAAAAGAACATACAAAAAGCACTTTATTATATGCACATAAGTTATAACTACAAACCACACATACAATAAAAACGCATTAATTTTTAAGTGTTATCATAACACCACAAATGCACTTGATCCCATCAAAACTTGACCGGTTAAGTGTGCCTATTTTAAAGAAATTGGTGTTAATTTTCTCATGAAAACCAAAAGATTTGGATCATTAAAAGTATCCAAGCAAAGCCTAGCTCTTCTAATCAACAGCTCAAATAATTCTTAGCTGAATCACTTCAATCCAAATTAAATACAAAACTGAAAACATATAAAAATGAATACTACTTTTACCTCATTGATTCCACTGACATACAAACCACACTTAGAGCTTACATTTACAACTCTTGAAAATTTCATGTAATGTAACACTTCCAAGGTTGAACTATGAGTAGAGAAGAGCAACAAAAGAAAAAGTGCACTGCTAAGATAAACACATGAACCTTTACTTTCCATACCCTTCAATATCTATCTATACATCTGATATAAATCACAACACCAACTTCTGAAAAACTACGCCACCATCGCGCTAAAAAATCTTGATGCATGTCATCTGAGAGTCGAGTAATACATCAGAAGATAACTACGCCAACAACATCATACATCATAAGTCGGCCAACACCGGAAAAATAAACACTCGGTTACAATATACCAATACATATTCTTAATCTTTGAGATGTTTTCACTACCTACGCATTCATTCCCCTTCAAAATGGATTCATATATGAAAAATTCATATATGAGACGTAAACGGAAACAGTTAGACAATGTTAAGACCGCCTGAAATCTCAGATTGGATTTGATGTTGGTCATGGCAAGTATTACTTGACTTGCTCTCAACATATCCATACTTCAGAAGAAACCATGTAACAAGAGATCCATTTCATACTATTAGGCCTTCTGGGGTAACGAGTTATAACGCAACATGGTATCAATTGCATTGGATGAAGATGCATTACCCTTCATCGTTTGCTCCAAAAGACGAATGAGTGACATAAATATTTCCATCCTCGTTACGTCCCTGTTTGCCTGGGAAATTAAACCATAAAGTATTTTAGATGACATCAAGATTAACATGCAAAAGAGGCAATCTTCTTATAGTTTAAGACAAAACATTGGGGTGATGATGTTTTGTTTGCTGTGAGCTTACAAAACTTTTTGCTGGTATTTTAGATATGCTAATAACATCAAAAATAACGAAATCAAGATATACATTTCATATAAAAGCAAATTTAGTCATATAACATAAAATAATTTAAGGGTTAAATATGTTGTAATCCGTAAAAAAAAACGAACTTCAAGATTAGTCAATACATAGCTTTCATGGAGTATTACCTCAACAATGAAACGTGCCCAGATTTTGTCATTGTGAGATTCCATTACCCCCTTCAAGATGGTTAAGCCTAATCCTCTTATTAAGTCAGCTATTTCCAGAAAGAAACCTCGTTCCTCGCAAAGCATCTGTAAGAATAACCAAGCAAACAGATTATAGAGATGATTAAGAAAAGATTAAGTTAGAACCAAAGAATTTTATATATCTATAAAGCACCATCATTACCTCGATTAGCATCTGACGAGGAGTATTCAAATCTTCAACTATAATAGGACAAACCATTGATTGGGAGCCAACCTCATATGCCCATGTAGCCCCTCCCTCAAAGTTGTCTTTCAAAACCAGCCCACCTTCCTTACTAATAATCTACATATTTACAGAAAAAATCAAAAAAGAACACATTTTTATCTCTTATTAGTAATTCCTCAACAAATTTGTGTGTCTGTGTTCATGCACACCAAATTTATGTGTATGTGCATGCCCATGTGTGCTTGTTGCGAAAATAAACACATTCCATAACAACACTAAATAAGTTTTTTGAGACACAAGGCACAAGGATGAATATTTTCATACCTTAGACTCCCCGTTTTGTTTCAGCTTGTCGGCATGCTTTGTCACACTTTGCAAGAAAAGCATATGCTTAATGGTCCGTTCCAGCAGTGCATCTATGCTACACTGTTAAATCATAAGAAATAGACGAAAGAAGAAAAAAAGTCAGTACTTGAGAATCATTATTTTCTTTTGAAAAATCTGGAATGAGATAAGATATAAGAGAGGAAATTACTTTTGCTCCATTTGGAACAATTTCTCGTAACTCTTTGACACGATCTTGAATCATTTGGCGATCTTTAGGTCGAGGCCTGGGATTCTCTCCTGGTTTGAGCCTTTTGCGATTAGATTTGCAAGCTTCACCCGGGCGCTTAGAGTATCCAGTTGAAACACTATTTTCATGCTTCACATTGCCACCATTCTCCAACCATGAACTAAGTTGAGAACCACATACAGTTGTAGTTTGAGAGCATTTCCCACCATCATCCTTGCTACAACCAGACCTTAGAGAACTAGTTTCTACAGCACCCATTTTACTTCCAAGCTTCGAAAAATCAAACAATCCCCCTTCAAAATTACTAGACATAACCTGCTTACAGACACGAGAGGGAACAGAGGCGGTACTATTCCCCGTCAATGTTGTTCTGCAAGACATGTCATCAGAATTCTGTTTCAAAATCGGTTTGGCCGTTGAGACCACCGCATCCAAGAGGTGGTCTGTTGACATCCCAGAAAAAATGCCACTGTCCAACATTGATTCATTAACTGAGTAATAACAATCAGAAGTTGTAGCTTCCCTGTTCTGAGATGTTTCCTTTTTAACCTTATTTTCTGCATTGCCATCTGATTCATCAGCAAACAGTTCATTCCAGTGTCCTTTCAGAAGTTTGTTTTTAAAATCCACACCTAAAATATCAAACAGGTCATCACCACCTGATGGAGGTTGTTGAGCACAAGCTTCTTCATGTTTAGGATTCGCTGTCATCATAGATTGAATGGTACCATCTTTTTGAAAGCAATCGCGGACAAAACCTGGGATATGACCACTATTCGGCACATACTCCTCGGGATTAAAAGAGGGGATGCTATGAGCCTGAAGCATGTCATAGTTTATCTTTTGATCTGTTGAAGCAAACATAAAGGTTGAATCTTTATTTTGAAGTTCATTCCCAACTTGTGCTCCGGATAAATTAGCTGCCGATACTTTCGGTGATTTTGAGCTAGTAATCAGATTTGCCCTCAAAAGACTATTCATTCCACCATGTACCGGGATTCCTCTAAGTAATGAAGTACTGCTAGAACTCAGATTATGGCCGAAGTTAAGGCTTCTGTCCGTTTTCAGTTGAGAAATATTTAAGGAACTTGAAACATTAACACAAGGTTTAACATGATCACGACTCCAAGCTACAGATAAATTTTGACCGGATTGACCAAACGGCGCAGAACCAGCAAAGTTGTTAAATTCAGATCTTGCATTATAAGGAACTGAATGCTTTTGCAGGTTTGAACCAAAATTTGAGGGTATTATTTTAGCCTCAACAACTCTACCCTGAAAATTACAAATTTCTCCGCTTAAAGGATGGAGTGTTTGAACATTAGGCTTCACAGCATGAGATGAATAACTCTGGTGATTAGAGCCATTGACTACTGAAGGAGCGGAATTCGAGGTAATGACAAATGAATCAACAGACGAAGGCACACCGGAAGTAGAAGGTCCATCAAGTTGTTCGTTTGAAAGTTTGGCAGAATAGTCTTCGGATAGAAGGGCATTGGGAATACACCCGAGCTGCAAGATAAGGCTCTTTACTTCATGCACAAATCCCATATTCTCCATTATCTGTACCATTAAAATTGATGTTTAGTTGAGAGGAATAACGGAATAACATTCATGATTTTAATAATACTCAAATGACAAAACAAACAACAATTCTAGACAAACCGACCAAAAAATTGTGATCAGGTAATAACGTAAGGATATCACTCGGATCTAGGATTATTCATGATTCGGTTCAGGAAGGAAAACCGAACCAAACTATAAATGGTTTGCCCAAACCAAACAGATATAAAGGTTCAGTGCACCAGTTAGGTGTTTACAAACCGAACCAGAACTACCTTCATAGAAAACTGAATTGTACCTTTTCCGACCAAACTTACATAATAAAAGTATAAAACTTTAACAAAAGAAAAGGACTTACAGGCAAGAAAGAACCAATTTGAACAACTCCATGAGGAAGCACAGGAATAACTGCTACTGTCTGCGAAAACAATACAATACAGTAATTACGAAACAGCAATGAAATGCCTAGAACAAAAAGTGGAGCAAAATGAAAATCACAAACCTGCATTCCAGCTGAAAATTGGTCATGCATTTCAGCATATACCTAAAAAGAGCTAACTAGTATTAGAAATCGAAATAAATATTAGAAGAAACTTTTTGATCATCACTAACACTCGTACTAGACAGAAGAAACATTGAATCCATTCTACGTTATAACAACAAAAATAGCTTTGTACCTCAGGTGGATATGCATTTTTAGCAAAATCGTTCAAGAGAATCCACTCATGACTGTTGGTAAATGCCGAGCGTCCGATTATACTGAGTAAAAGCCAAAAGCAGCACATGAGTACCATTGAAACAAGAAATATGTCAAAATGGATGAAAACATGATAAAGTACCTACCCTTCACCTGCAACAATGACTAGATTATTTACTGTCATTTTGTTAACCAAAGAAGAGACTTTATCCTCTTGAATTCCTAGATGAGGCGATTGAAAGTCAGATGAAAACCAACTCCCTTCCCCGTTCGGATTCGGCAAATTCGACATCCCATCAATGTCATGAGGGGAAGGACATGAAAAGGGTTCATAATAGCATTCTTCCCAAATTAATAGCCTGCCAAGTCAAATCATACTCAATTAAGTCAAACCAAGAAATTAATTTTACTGGAAACAATGAATCACCATATAGTGAAAAGCTAATGGAGAAGCAAAAAAAATTGACATATTCAGTACTTCATAGTGAGTTTGACAAAAACACGGTGAAACCGCAATTTTGTTGAAGCTCTAGCTTTTTCCAAAATCACACCAGCACACCCTAATTCTGCCAAACTCACCGTCAATCCAAACACGCACTCAATCGGTAAAAAATAAAAGATTAAGAAGGACAACGCAAGGAAATAGAGAATATTTTTAGTTATATATTTCTTCATGTGAGCAGTGACACATCACAACAATAGTGGTGATAATAACAGAGAAGGACCACAAATCAAACCCTGGAAGAAAAAAAAAACTCAATTTTTTTTAAGTGGAAAATAAGGCCAAATAGAACCAAACAAGAAAGACAAATTCTGAATTGCAGAATTCTTTACAGAATCACAAGATAATCAATTCAGTTGGTAGTGCATCTGGTAAAACAACAACAGTCAAATATACTTCTTTTGAATAAATAAATACTACAAGATTCTGGAAGACAAAACAGAAGCTTACAAAGCACAAAATTCCAAAGGAAGAATGAATATTCAGCCCAGTAAGAATATAAATCAAATCCAAAAAGCAGTGACCAATCAATAACACTTTGGCATGTCAATCATATATCAAGTAAACAAATCAACACCAGAAATAGAATCCAATGTGAATAAAAATTTTGTATGAGTTATTACACATACACAAGCATCAAATCAAATGTTTGGATTATCAATGATTTTGGCAGGTGACTTTGTCCAAAGTTTCAATTGATTTTCTAAATTTGATTTTAGATAAAAGTGAGTTTCACTTGATATGATTTATGTTTCACTTGAAAATGGTTGTGAATTTGATTCTTTGTAAAAGTGAGTTTCACCTCAAAGTGAGCTGAACAATAAATTTGAGTGTAAAGCTACAAATTCTAGCATCAACCTAGAATCAATTCTAATCAGGAACCCCAAACTATACTAAAATCAATTTTGACTTTTAAGTCAGAATCACTTTTAACTCAACAATATCACAATGTTATTGTGATTTTGTCAAATTCACTATGAATCCAAATATGCATCATGCATGATGCATGTATCATTAACATTCCATCAAAGTTAATTTGAACTAATAAAATCTTCACTCCCACCCAAGTTTACCATTTTTGCCAGATTAACAAAGAAAGTAAAGATAAAACTGCAAAAAAATAAATGAAATAACCCTAAACATTTAATTAGAATATCCCATCTCATAAACAAAACAAAAAACTGCAAAAACACAAAACAAGGAACAAAAAAAAAAAAAAGCATTTTAATTTTGATAATGTTAGCATGAATCAGTCTTCAAACTTACTTAGAATTGTTGCAACCAATCTTCCAAAAAACAGCATAAGACCATTGATTATTCCTACCACAGAGAGTCTTCAAAGCTTCTTTCAACAAAAAACCCATCTTGGAAATTCTCAAAACCACTCCTAATTCTTTTTTCTCAGAAAATGGATGAAACAATATCACTCAAGAACAGAAAAAAACAAAAGGGTCAGAGTCAAAGCTGTTGACCATGCATTTTCAAGCAAGTTCTTTTTTCTTTTTCTTTTTTTGAATTCCAAATCCTAACTACCACGGCATGACCCTCTTCCTGCTTGTTGTGTTCTCAACCCTCCACTTGTTTTTGGATCCAAGTTCAGTTTCCAGCATGCCATTTCCAGCTGAACTAGTTCTAGAGAGAGAAAGTAAAGTATATTTTCAGAGAGAGAGAGAGAGTTTTTCTACACTATGCCATGAGATTCAAGTTTGTGGAGAGTTTTGATGTTTTCCATTTGAAAAAGATAAGAACTTTGAAGAGATGAATGTGTAAGAATGAAATGGAACTTGATGGGTCTGTGTGAAGTGTTGAGTACTTGAGAGAGGTTTTGTGTTTGTGTTGCTTAAAAAAACAAGTTTGGTTTTTCAGCTTGTTCTGTGAGTGTGTGGAAGTTGAACTGTTAAGAGAGAGAGAGAGGTTTGTGTTGTGCTGTGTGTGGTTAGAGAAAGAGGAAGGGTTTTAGGAGAGAGTGAGGATGCAGAGGTTGCTTTTGTCGGGTTATGAAACAGTGTCGGGAGTCAGAAAGAAAGAGAATTGTGTTTTGTTTTGTTTTGCTATGTTTGGTGAATCATAGAACGTTATTACAATTTACATGAGAGAGAGAGAGAGAGAGAGAGTAGTGAGTGGGGTTGGGAGTTGGGACTATTGAGGAAAAAGAGTAGTGGCCATGATATGATATGATACTATTACTAGTCCTAGTGCTGGTTACTATCATCCTTACGTCATAAATATTGCTGTCATTTTTTAACCACGGTGGTAACAACTAGGGTTTCATTGTGTTTTGAGATTGTATTGTGTGTATTGAACATCAATACTCATTGGATATGATTAGGAATTGAGGTGGGAAAATCATGATGTAAGAGGAGCTCTTCACATTCTTCACATTTGTTGCCCTGACCTAAATATTAATGTTCTAGAGAAATGCTTTTCAAAACTAAATTTGTATGTCTGACGCATTTTGATGTGAGAACGTTCAATATGTGTTTGTTTGGTTGTGTGTTTATGTTTACCAAATTAAACATGAGTTTATGGGATAACCGAGACAAACTGAGAGTTACGGCATAACCGAGGCAAACTGATTGTGATTTTAAAAAGTTAGGAAAGCAAGTTTTTGTGGAAACATCATTTGTTGCCGTGAAACATGACTTTTCAACGCACATCCAAACAGATACTAAGTCATCCATTGGATGGGAAAAAACGGGAAATGTATCACATATATGTCTACATTTTATCAATCTATGCTCTTTCTCCTTTGACTTCTTCTTCACTTAATCCGTCTCCATGTTTCTTTTTGCAACAACACAAAGAACCTCTGATGGAGCGCAACCAATGTTCCACAAATTTATCATTGTTTGTTAACAAAACTTAAGTCTCTATTAACTTCTCCTAAATTGTGTAAATGCTCATGCTAACACAAATTCCCCAACATAAAACCTTCACATAACGAAATGGAAGTTTAGGTGGGAAAAACACGATGTAATAGGAGCCCTTCACATTCTCCTACTTGATGCCCTTCACATTAGTTAAGAAATGCCCTTGGAACATTACTCAAGGAACACAAATATAGTAAAAATATATTGAAATTGTATAGTCAAACTTTTAAAAATGTAATATATGTTATTTTTGATGCAATTTTTTTTTTTGTTTCTTTAATGCTAGTTAGCATGATATATTAATTATTAGAGAAGTGTTTTTCAAGCATTCACATTGTATATCGACACATTCCAGAGAGAGAGCGCTTAATAAGTCTTTCATTGGACGAGTAAGAAAGCGGAAAATGCATTGTACAACTGCCTACATTTTATCAATGAGAAATGGTAACTAACGCTCCAGAAACATTAGTTAACATGACCCTTAATTTTTTATTTTTATGCTCTCTCTTCTCTAAGAATAAGGAAAGATTTCCATGACAAAGGCGAGGGCCTCCAACAGATCCATAGTTCTCGAGGAAAGACAATGGCCGCCAATGAGAGACACTTAAATGGAAGGCAAAGCTTCTTTCATTAGAAAATTAGGGTAAGCTCCTCAAATTCCAATTTTCCCTTACATTTAGTTTTCCTTTTTTAAGTTTTTTTATTAACATTCCGATTATAGATGTATTAAGATTTGTAAAATTGAAATTTGAATGAAAGATAAATAAAAAATGGGAAATACTAATAAGCAGAACCTATAAAATATAGCTAATAATTGTTTCAATTAGAATTTGAACTCGTGTCTTTAACTAGAGTAGGGTTCTGTTTGTTTTGGTTTTTCTGCAACAAGAAGCACTTCTACAAACCTCAAAAGTGAAAATTAAATTTTGAATGTTGTTTGGTTTGGCTTTTTAGAATTGATTCTATCCTCCAAAAGCAATTCTCCTTAAAGCTACAATTCCTAGCTTTTGGCTTTCCTAGAATCAATTCTACATTAAATTTTATATTTTGATTATTACAACCTATTATTTTTCTTTATTGCCCTTTATCAATTCTCCTTCTTTTTGCTTTGTAATTGATTTGATGAACCAAATTTAATCAGAAAACTTAACGAACCAAATTAGCCCCTGAAAAATGTTTATGGTCATGAGTTACCAAATTTTGAATTTTCCTTTACCGTGTTCTCATTCATGAGTTATAAAAAATATAAAATATATGAACAGATATTTTGTAAAAAAAATTAGTTTAATGATCGTATTTATTATGTTTTAAATTAATATATAGAAAATTTATTTATTTAAATTAAATAATATATCTACATTTTTTTGAAGGAAATAATATATCTACATTTAGTATTGATCTACATATACATTCAACTATGCACATTTACTTTAATTTAGCTATGTCCATTTTAGTAATTATACATTCAAAAGCAGTTTTGATAAAAACTATCCAAACAACATTCAGTTTGTTTAATCAATTCTGCATTATTGTATCCAAACATAAATCAATTCTCTCAAAATCAATTATGTCATAATCAATTCTATCCAAAATTAAACCAAACACACACTAGATCTCACCAGCACTTTTGTTTAATCATTTAATTGTTCTTTTCTTTTCTTTAAGTATGTGTTCCCTTTTAGTTTATTAGATCGAAGTCGCAACTCAACTCAAGCTTGCATTTAATTTTTCTCTTCTTTTTATCTCGTAGTTATTGAATTACATCCGGTATTTTGAATGCATTTTGTACTATTTTGTTGTGGAATAAGAATATTCTTCATTTGACAAAATAAATGATGTATGTAATTTGGTGGAAGATAAATACATAAAATAGATAGTAGATCATACTATTAAATGAGTATAACCATCATTAATTATTTAATACTTTTTTCAAACTTTTTTATATTTTTATATCTTCAAATAAAAGAAATTATGAGAACGTAAATAGAATCTTAACTCGTTGTTGTGATGCTTATCCAGAAATATCTTATATCAGAATTTCATTCCTATGTTGCATGCCTTTCTTGGCAAGAGAGTTATCTAATGCCACTGGATGATTGTTGTTTTAGTGTTAAATAAAACAAACTATCATTCTCTCTCTCTCTCTCTCGGTTTTAAATAAATTAGAGAGAATGAGAGAACCTTTTTCTCTCTTTTGTTTATGAAAAGGTTCTCTTTTTTAAATAAAACAACCTCACAATAATAACTGTAGGATGGATATCTATACTATTCATGGGAGAACCTTTTTTCTCTCTGTTTTTTTTGAAAAACAATGGAGAGAAAGATGAATATAAAGGCATAGAGGCTAGAACACAAGATGTAAGTATTAGAAAAGTTGTCTTAAAATAGTTGTGTAAATACCATTTCTCTAAAAACAAAATATTGTCACTATATATCTCAAATTATGTGTATTATTATAAGGAAATGCTAAGACGTTCATAAGTTTTTTTTTCTTTTTCAAATGTCTTTAGTACACTTTTTTTTTTTAAGGATTTAGTACAATTGTTAAGACGTTAAAAAATGAAATAATGATAAGTCACAATGTTCGACAATGACACTTTGTAAAAAGTTTGTCCCAAAATGAATGACATTTTTAATTTTTGCAATATTAATTATTTGTTTTTCTATTCTACCTTCTAATTATTATTATTATTTGGGTTTTGCTAACCAGTGTCCTAAGGACAATGGTTAATGATGCCAAAAATAAAACAATTTCATTAAAACAACAACTTTTTGACTTTCATAAAGTTAAACATTTAACTTTCACTAATTTCCAATGCATAATTTCTATATTAATCTTCTTAACTATTGCCCTAGGGGTACTAAGGCACTAGTTAGCAAGGTTTTACAACTCGAGAGTTTACCTTAACTCACCTCAACTCGTTTTTGCTCAGGTAAATTCGACTCATAAACTCGACTCGAGAACTCGTACGAGTTTACCTAATATTGCAAATAGTCCAATAGTATAAAATATGACTAAATTATAAACCATCCTAAAAGGCAAGTTTTACAAGTTCGTAAAGTTGTTAATAAAACTATCAAAAAAATTAGACTTACATTCTGATTTTGCTCGAGTTTACCCAAGTTTACCCGATTTTACCGAGTTTGACCGAGTTAACTCAAGTCAAACTCATGAAACATTTCGATTTTACCAGAAATCAAGTTTACCTCCGAGTTGACACGATTTTGGTACCTAAAAACGTAAACTCGATAAACTCAGCGAGTTAACACTCGATTTGTGAAACATTGTTAGTTAGCATTTCCCTTATTATTTTCATCACTTTCAAGTCAATATATTCCACTATGATAAAAGTGATTATACTAATATATGATAAATGATAACTTAGTAAAATATTATTTTTTAATTTTATTTTCATATACTTTTCTTAATTTGTGTGAATTGATCAAATGTGTTATTCATTTCGAACCAAATGGATAATAGTAATATAATGACTCTATTAACAATTACTCTATAATATAGTCATAAATAAGAGAATGATGCACCTATTATCCTAACCTGGATCATAAGCATTCAAAGTCTAGGATAGCATGTGAAACAAAAAGAATACATTTTCACATGTTCATAAACAACTTTCTGTTCTCAATTATATTCTGTTCTTGGTTTTAGATGTCTTTATAGAGTCAACAAAAGAGGAGGAAAAAAAAACATTTATTTTTCTAACTTTTTATGTCTATTCTTGAAACGAAATTGTCTCTCAAGTTTTTTTTAATTTTATATACTACTATATATTATACATGAACTATATGAATAATGTAAATTCCTCTTGTAATATTTAATGGGTCATGTTAACCAGTTCCTCCGGGTACGGGTTAAGAAAACTAAAAATGAAAATTTTAAAATGAAAACAACACTTTTTATTTTTTTTAGGAGTTGACAACACAAATTCCAAAGTAATTTTTCTACTCTTAATTCCTTAATCAGTGTCACGGGGTACCGGTTAATATTTTTCATTTTTAATTTGATCATGTGTGACTGTGATGGTGGTCGGCTGACATGCATCCCAGTCATTATCTTAACCTTTATATTAAACTAATACATAAAAAGTATCTTTGCTAATTGAGACACTTAATTACCTTTCTTGGACGGGTTTGAATACTATATCCTTTAATCATTCAATATCATCACTAATTATGAAACTTTAAAATATTTTTATATGATAGAGTGTAGTACAATAACTAAGGTTATGTGGTCACGCAGCTATGAGAGGTACCGATGATAGATTATTGAAAAAATTTATTAAGCCATATGGTTATTCACAATACAAGCAAAGCACATGTCAGTGAAAATGGGATTGTAGATGATTGGTTGGTCACTATGCTCTGTCTTTCATTTTGTGTGACAAATAAACAAAGAGGCAAAAAGGACATAAAAAGATGGATCACTATAGTTGGAGACACGAGTCTACGCTTTTTTAATTTTGTGCTTTCTTTTTTTACTTTTCTTATTTCACCTAACTGTATGGCATGTGGTTATTTTGTGGAGAAACAAGGAAAATTAGATTCCTTTTCATAGGTAGAATGAAATGTATTTGGATTTCTTTTACACAAGAGTAGAGAATTACTACATGTTATTAATCATTATCAAAATGAAAACAAATACATGATGATTATTTTTACAGGATCAAATTAACAGTTAACAATGCATTATATTATATGTATTTATAACATGAACTCATTTTATACAAGTAAATTGGTGAGACTTGAGAGTTTTGATATCTAATGGAGAAGGTAAATATAATTTAATACTTAGATCAATGGGAGTGTATCGACCTTTTTTGGTGTTTATTATTGAATTCATTAATTAGTAAATTTAGGGTTGTTCAATGTTTTCTCACTTGGATTTGATAAAGTAGTTTTTCATCTGCAAACCTGAAAAACAAAAAACAAAAAATCAAATTAATTAACATAGACTAAACTGATTAGCAAAAACTCAACCAAAAGTGTTGTCTTAATTTTCTACCTTCATTGACGAAAGGGAGAGCCTTGATACAATAGTTAAGTTGTTGTCACGTGACTGACTGAAATGTTATAAGTTCAAGTCCTAAAAACATTATTTTATGTAAAAATCATGGTGAGAACTAAGAATGTGTTCAATATACCAAAAGCGGTGAGTCCAATGGCAAACCCACGTTGCCTACAATGCAGGCCAAGACCCTCGCTTCATTTCTCATTTACTTGCTTATATTTGTCTCATGCATAGTATATATGAAAATGGAAACTGAAAGTTTAAGAATTTTAATGTCTTTATCTCTTTCATTTAGCCCTTAATGCATAAAGGGGGCATTGAGGGGACAAGTATCCCTATTACATCATATGCAATTGGTTTGCTTTGTAGTGGTTTATGGTATTCAATTACACGTCTAAATAAAAGGTATGGGAATAATTTGGCAAACCGTTACCAGTCAGTTGTTAGCAAAGCAATGCTCAACTAATGGAGGCTCTTATTGCTATTGATTTGTTTTGTTGCCCTGATTTATGGGAAATTAGTTGAATTATGCAAAATGTAATGCCCTTTCACATTTGTGATGGGGGTATCTACTATCTAGTCTAAGTTAATTCTTAGAAAAAATTAATTAATTACTGGTTCTGAGCTTTCATATGTGACTATATCCATAAATTAAGATTTTTATCGTTTTGGTCACATTCTTTGTGAATTGTCGTCATATGATGAAAATGATAGCACATTCAAACTCTTAAGTATTTCAGACAAAGCTAGTTTCAAAGTCTATTTTTTTTAATAAAGTTTGAAAGGTTAATTGTTTGATGAATACATACTCATAATAATAATGATATGAATAAAAATTGAATGTCGTATAAGAATTTGTATAAAGTACGTCTAATATATACATTGATTTGATTTTTTTTTTTTAAGGAATAAACATTGGTTTGATTAGAAGTAGAGAAAAAAATAAGTAATATTTGTGTCAATTTTTTGTACAAACCATCGGCGAAACTAGCGCCAATGGTAGAGTGTCAAATGAGGGTATCAATTTAATATTTGTGTTCGTTTTTTGTGCAAATATATAACTACAAAAAGAGTTCTGTTATTTGAATAACCATTTAATAAATTTATTTGACGATCATAAATTCACAAAATAAAAAGTGGATTTTGACATGAAAATCAAAACAATAAAGAGATAAAGTAAAAAACATATATAAGTATGAGAGAGAAAGTTGTTACAAAATAGTTGTAAAAATAGTATCATTTTTTCTAATAAAAAAATAAAAACACAAAGGTAATTGACCTAAGAACCATAGAATGGGCAGGCGAAAAAGTGCCAAAAAAAACAACAAAAGCACGGAATAGTGTCCCTACGACGTTAACAATAAGTCCAATTTCCTTTCAATTCTATATAGAAACAATTAAGATAGAAGAGAAAATTAGATAGAAAGATCTTTCAGTAAGATTTTGCAAGGATTATAACTCAGAAATAGTGCAAAAGATAGGGATATAATAAGGCCACCCCAAAGGATTTGGATGATAATGATGACAGGACGGGAAGGGCTCTACAAAAGTCACTATGCCGAAAATAAAGGGATAAGCTCAAATAAGCTTGAGAATATTGACTTATGGCTTTATGCAAACCACCAATTCACAATGTACTTACTATAGCAACTACCAACATGTAAACGAATCAATTTCTCAATATACCCGTTTTGGATTTTCCTATCTTTATCTTTATAATAATCTTTATTGAGTAAAAAAAATTGTTTATCTTTATCTTTATAATACACATGTAATTTTCCTATCGACATGACTATCCAACAAAATTGACTTAGTAAGAAAGATCAATCAAATTTAATTTTCTAGGAAATTATACTAACCTTTTTTCAATATTTTCACTCATGTAGTATGTTTGGATAAATAATTTAAATGAACGATGGAAGGAAAATGTGTATAGCACAAATTGATGATTCTATGGAAGGAAAATGAACGATGGAGACTAACTTCTTTGGGGTAGAAACACCATTGTCAATTGATGAAGCCACTAAAAATAGATTATTGGTTCACTTTGCAAGGGTACTTGTTGATATGGATTTATTTAAGCGCATTTTTATGAAATTTTGATTGGGCATAAGAGCTACGCTTTTTATGATGAGGTGCAATATGAGAAATTACATAAATATTGCCATTATTGTAAGATGATTGGACATGCCGTCCAAAGCTGCAAAAATCTTCGACCCGCAATTCATGAACATAAGAAACATGAAGACAAGGGGAAGAAGCCAGAGACTAAGATTAGATTTAGTCCAAAAGTTTAAGGTATAAGTGGGACTAAGCATAAAGAGAATGAATCAAAACAACATTCAGCTCGTGAAGAACCGGTGTGTAATGAGCCAGAGCATGAACCAATTGTGTAGTAAATGGTTGAACAACGACAGCCTGAACCAGTTGAGGAAGATGTAGTAAATGGAAGATGCATCACATATTTTTTTCTATAAGGATGATATTGTGATTGGTGATTCAACAAATAAAATACGACTTGAAGAAGTAAATGATGACACATGCCCAGGTGCAAAGAAAAACAACCTAGTTTGTGTTGATTGTGTGCAGTCTAATGTGGAGAAGGAGTAACATAACAATAATGATGAACAAGTTGAGACTGAGAAGGATATAAGGGAACAATGACATGCTATTGATGTTTTTGAGGACAAATTTGAAAAGAATCGGGAATCACCAAATGTAGCTTTGCATAATGATGAGGTTGTTGATGCCACTGTTTCGGAGCATGACATGCATGAGAAACATGTGGCTAATGTTTTTAATGATATTGAGCATGAACAAGAAATTGTTTCGGAGACGCCTGTTGAAGTTTTATCAGCACATCATATTTTGAGTAGTGTTGCTAAAAAAGATCTTGAAATCCTTCAAGAGGTTTTAGATTCTCGAAATGCTGATGAAAATGTTGAATATATTAGTTTCATGTCTTATGTGTCGAAGAGTCATAGTAAGAATATGAAGTCCAAAAATGGAAATAACAAATACAACACTAGATATAAGGATGAACATCTCAAACATTACTCATGAAGTTTCTATTTTGGAATATTATGGATGTTGGCAACCCTGAATTTCAACTTGTCTGGAAGAACTTGGGTTTGATGCACAAACCCGATATTACTAAACTTATGGTCTGGTTTGAAAAAATTCGAGAGATGAGAAAATTCTTTGGTTTTTAAGAGATGACTTGTTTAAGGATCGCCTTAAATTGCCTAATTTTCGTTTCCTTTACCTCTTTTTTTATGTTTTTCTGATCTTTTATTTTGTTTGCCTTGGGCATGGCACAACCTCCCCAAAACTCTTTGTATTTATTATTATTATTGTTATTATTATTATTTGTATGCTTGATTTGATTTGGGGTTTTTAGAGGTGCCAATCTAGGAGACGTCTAAATTAAATCCATGCTCTTAGTTTATCACAACAAATAAGAAATTTCCACAACAAATAAAACATAAAACTAAATTATTTTCAAATAAGGTGTACTCTATTTTTGTAAGAATTCACCAGACAAATACCAAAAAAGAACGTGTTTTCATAAACTATTTTGAAGAACCTATGAAAATAAGATGAAAAAAAACTTATATACACTTCGTAAACTATTTTCATAAACTTTTCTAAACAATCGAATGTTTGTGTAAGTAGATAAATTTAATTAAATCACTATTTTCTCTACTTTATGTGAAAATCACTATTTCTTAACAAGTGAATGATATTCAATCCATAAAAAAATTATTAGTCTTGTGATTCATGAAGTAGTCTTCTTAGGTGAGGATTTCTTGATTTTATTTTAGTGTCTTTCCGCTATGTCTTGTTCTTATCAAGTGGTTGGCTGCATATGGACCAATCAAGACTCTTTTGTTTTGGTGCAACATTTTCTCAAATTTAGCTCTTCTCTTAGGCAACAAAATTAGGATGCCACACAATTAGTTTGGGTTATCAACTACTTGTTGTATATTGTTGGAGCGAATTCAACGGGAAGGTGACAAATATCTCGAAGGTGACATTGCAAATTAAAAGTGTTTTTTTTCGAAGGATAGCAAACAAACAAACAAACATAGCAAAAACGTGAAGAAAAATAATTAAAATAATTAAAACAAACAGTCTTTATCATTTCTTGTTTTTTTTTTCTTCCCACAAGATGAGATTAGAAACGTTAATCGTTTATAGTATTCACTACTAGAGTAAATTGATTCATTTGTAATACACTACTATTTTAATATAACAGAAGCAGATGAAAATAAAAAACATATGTAAGAGAAAATGTTACCTTTTGATGCAATTCTTAAAAAAAAATAAAAATCATTGTTTCCCCAAAGTTATGTTAATTCGTTGATTGTTTAAGAGTACGTGATATAACGAAAGTAAAATTAAAAGAAAAATAATTACACCATAACTTGATCTTGATGTTTCATTTGGACATTAGCATGACCCTATTTAGTTTTTTTTTCTTCTTTCAGAAACACAAAGTGCTGGGCGGTGTCGTACAATTTTCTCACGTATCGTTGTCGAACTCCTAATAATTTGGATAAGATATCTATATTAGTGGTAAGTAAAATTTTCATGTTATTTGTGATAAAAACTTATTGGAAAGGTGAGATTTACATTGCCTTTGAAAAATTATGGGTAAGGTATCATAACTAATAAAAATCAGCTACTTGTACTTTATTAATTATGTCAAATATAAAATCCTACAAAAAAATTGTGAAGTACGTTGGACTAATTTTAATTAGTTGTGGAATAAAACATCCTAGAATTTAAGGGAATTATGGTACAATTACATTAGCTTATATCTGTTTTATGGATAAGGAGCCAAATTTAAATGAAAGAGATAAGCCTACATGGAAGGATAAGTGCACCCCTTGTATGACAAGAAAAGTTAAATTGCCACTTGTTTTGTTTAATATGTGGCATGTATTAGTTCTTCCCTATAATTTTTCCTCATTTTACATGACCTTATAATTTTTTTTTGGTGAGGTCTAAGTTGTATTTTAAGAATTGTGAGTAATTTATCCAACATTTAATAAAAAATAACTATATAAATTTATAAGGGGAAACCACAAACTAATTTTTACTCCACTTATAAATTATTTGTGGTTGATTTTTCTTGTTTGTTGGATAAATTTTCCATATTTGTTGGATAAATTTTCCATAATTTTTCAAAGGTAATTTAGAAACAATCTTAATTTTTATACCTTGTCGGTCTAAAGAAATTAACATTGTTAGTACATCATTACATCCATATATGTGACTTTAAAAGTACTTATAATAAAATTAAACATTTTTAGTATTTTGATGGTTATAATTAACTGATATTAAAAACCTTTTACATCCATCTTATATATGAATGAAATCCTTTATGATTTATTCATTTATAAACAAATATTAAAGAAAGAGGGTTCTTTTCGGCATGGCCTAATTAATCTAGAAAATTATTGAAATAAAAATTAGGTTAAGTTCCAGCCTAATCAAGATAATCATAATAACTTTTTAATTAATTTACTATCATAATCATTTTAAAACTAGTCAAAACGAGAATGAGCAAATTAAAATATAGGGAAGTAGATTCTTGTTAAACTAGATGATGCATTATAGCTCTTAATCATTCGATATAAATCAAAAGACGAGATTTATCAGTATAAAATTTATTGATCGATATAAACCAACCAATCTCAAATCAATAATCGAGATCAATTACTATCCAACCACCAAAGATCCGGGTCCTTCAAATAGTGGCGGCGGCGGCACGGTGTCTATATACATAATGTGGGTGAAGTGCATTAGGTATGTTATTTGGACATTTTTGCAACCATGAACTTGAAGGCTATGTCACTGAATGTTAGGTTCATAAATAGTACCTTTTTATGCCTTCTGTAATTTAGCCTTATATTTGATCATTATCTGTAATCTTTAAGATTACAAAGATTACATGTTATATAAAAAAGAAGATTATAAGCAAGTGGAATTTCATAAGCAGAAAAGACAAAGGTACAAAAAACTTGCGCAAACAACAAGGTAAAATGCATGTATATGATTATCTTCAGAGCAATGCAGGGATGGACAAAAAACATGCATGATTATGGTCCATCATTTTGCTTGCGTAGGCCTGAATTTAATTTAAAGTTAGAATGGCATGCAAAACCAGCTTTTCCTTTTTATTTCCTTTTGTTCTTTTCTTGTTTGACTTTAACCATATATAGATGATTGGTATATGGATAATGAGGATCCATAGCATCATCTTTAACATCTTTATAACAAAGTCAAGGAAAAGCCATTAATTTCCATTATATGAGTGAACGCATAGCATAATGAGGATCGATCTATGGCCATGTAGACACAGTTATTTTCGTTTGGAAACCATAACTATATAACATAATTTAATGAAATGAATACGACTAGAACAATAATACGTACTTAACATAAGTTAATTAATCCATTAAAAAAACATAAGTTAATTATTGTTAAAAAAAAACTTGACATAAGTTAATTATTTGATATTGCAATGTATTTATAGTAATATAAACACACTTAAGTTAAATTGTTCAAGTAAAGCAAACACCATATTAGGTCTGCTACTGCCTACTGGCCTTTGATGTTTCTAAGTTAGTAGTCTGACAATTTTTTTTTGGAACAAGTGTCGAGCTAAGGTTTTTTTTTTTTTTTTTTTTAAGTTAAGAGAGAGGACACACATCAAAATGAAGCAACGACATAGATTTTTTTATTTGATGACAACTACGTTACCCCATCAATAAAAGATGTCTAGAGTTATTCATGTTGTGTTGAAACCAATCAAAATTATTTATTTGTTGATTGGTAACAACCAAAAATGAATAACTCTATTCACTTTTTATTGATGGGTAAATAATGATTTTCCTTTTTTTTAATAATACATCATGCTAAGGTTTAACTACAATTGTTTTTTTTTCTTTTCAAAAGTTTAACTACAGTCCACAAGTGACTTTATTAGCCCACATACTAATGACAAAAAGGCTATTATTTTTCCCACCATATGACACCCTCACGCATTCTGCAAAACTTTCAAAAATGTCCCTTGCAGTTCGAATTATGTAATCTGAATTGAGTTCGGATTATGTAATCCTAACTATGCTTATGTATACTCAGCAATTAATCTCTTCCATTTCAGCAATTTTGAATTTTGCTTTTAAAAACAACCAAAACAAATAAAAAAATGATAAAAATCTGTCAAATAAAATCATAAAAACATAAGGATGAGAGTTAGGAAGATTAAAAATGACTATCCATGTTACAAACATGTTCAGAATTAGTGTTTGTGCAGTTAGGATTACGTAATCCGAACTGCGTCTGCACCATGAAAAAAAAGATACTGAGGGGGTCTAAATAGAAAATTTCAAACCGTTGAGGTGGGAGAGCCACAATTGTTTGTTTTCTTTTTTTAATGGTCCAAAGTTGTTTTGGGCCAGGCTTGCGTTGATCAAACCAAACAGAAATGGATTTTGCTATTTTCACTTTGAGAATTGCTCTAACTGTCGTTTGCTACCAAACTCCTTCCAGCGACAATTAACTACCATTAGTTCATTTAATTATTGATAATTATCTACTGTTAAAGGTATTTTGATATTTTTGGGGTACGCAGGAACAATTTTTTATGTGAGATGAGCAAAATCCAACATAAATTAACAAGACCCTTTGACACGTGAAACCTTTTTCCACCAAAAATAAAAAAGCAAATTATTTGAGCGAATAAATCATCAACTTATTCCTTAAACTATCAATCCTTCTTCAATTTAGTATCAAAACTATAAAATAAATACTAAATAATCCGTAAACCATATAAAATCCGTCAATTTAGTCCCTACTGTATATGAAAATTCATCAATTCAGTCCCTAATATCCCATATGTAAGCTTTTGTTGGATTTCATATAATTTAACAACTATTTTGAATATTTTAGAGACTAAATTGGTGAGATATTGATAGTTCAAGGACTAAATTGATAGTTTACTCTTTTTGGTTTATCCAACCTCAATCCCTTAATGATATGATTTTACTGGTGAGGTTTTTTTTTTGGTATGAGGTGGTGAGTTTCTTTTCGGTCATCTATAGTTTTCATAGTCTCTCTTGCTCTCTATTGTTTATTTTTGAGGGTGTAAGATATGGACTAATCATTTGTTTGTATGTACTTTGAATTAGCCCAGTTGGTTTTATCCCTCGTTTTTTTGTGTGGTCAAGTTATCCCTGGCATTATTATATATGAAAACTCATTTTTTCCAATAAAAGAAAAAAGTGGGGCTGAATTGTCCTAATGAATGAGTGATTTTCTAATGTGTCAAGTTCCAAGAGAAGCAAGCCAAATTATGCTAACTTGTAGCTTTTTTTGGCGTGTATCTCTGCGGTTTGAACATGGAACCAATTTGGAACATCTACCCTTTACGACTTCTCTCATATGTACATCTTAATAATACAAATTTTGCATTGTACGAAAATACATTTCTCAATAAAAATATATAGTTCGAAAATACACTTCTAAAAATATGTGTGATTTTTAGAAATGTAGAGAGAAAAGTTCTTTCAATCCATGTTTAGCTGGACACATGAAAAAAATTAAATCAACGACCGAACAAAAACTTGTCTTCAGCAAGCAACTTTTTTTTGAAAGAAGCAAGCAACTTTTGTTGAAACCATGGTTTGGGACAGTTTTAGTATATTTTATGTTGTGAACGAATCAATAAATTTTTTTTATTGTTCAAACGTCTTTTTTCTTGTATTTTTTTTGTTGTAAATGATTTTTCATAATCAATGTTCTCTAAGATATATTTTCAAAAGAATTAAATAAAACGTGTTAAAAGAAAATATATCTATACAATACTAACTACAAAATAAAAGTAACAATAATCATAATTCCCTTAAAAAAATGATGTTTTAGACGACCGTCCCTCTCACCATGTTCAGGACCGCGCTGGTTTAGAGGTTATGAACAATAACATCCAATCAAACAACACACCTTAACTTGGGTCCTAATGAAAGGACAGTTAGGATTTGGGCGTTTTTCAAATGATGGACCCAGGATGTGGACTTAAAAGCTAACAATTGAAAATTGGCGGCTCCCGTCAACAAAGGTGAGTATGACCAAAACTAAAATTTGCTCTTTTGCAGCTAATTTCTACATTTTCTCCTACTTTGATTTGATTTTCAGCCGCATATATAGATAGAAATAGGCTAGAGCGATAGACTAGAATAAATTTGCAAGGTTTGAGTCTAAACCAAATTTAAAAAGTTAAGTTCGAGTCTGACTTATTAACGATCATAAGTCAGTAAAATCTGACCTTTATGAAAATAGTACAAGCAATGTTTCGCAAATCGAGTGTTAACTCTCCAAGTTTACCGAGTTTACGTGTTCAGGTACCAAAATCGTGTTAATTCTGAGGTACACTCGGTTTCTGGTAAAATCGGAAGGTTTGACGAGTTTGACCGAGTTAACACTCGGTAAATTCGTGTAAACTCGACCGAGTTTACCGAGTTTACATCTAAAAAAAATAAAAATAAAATTGGCCCTTTTTTTTTTCTCATTTTTTTCAAAATCCAATTCATTTTTTACAAGCCCAAAAAACTGAAACGTTTACCGAATAATTACTTTTACAATAATACGCACATTCCAGTTAGGGTTGCGATTCTGATGGTGGAAATTCAGATTTCGACGTCGATGATTGCCACACCGATTAGGGTTGTGGTGGTGGTGTTTGCTGACCTTTTGAAGAAATTAACTAGTTTATTTTTTAAATAGTTTTATTAACAACTTCAGGAACTTGTGAAACTTGCTTTTTTGGATGGTTTTTTGGATGACTTAAACTTAGAGACTTATGAAACTTATGATTTTTTGCGTTAATTTTGTATTTTGATGTTAAGTTGAGCATAACATGGTAGTTTGATATAATTTATCTTTGTAATTAAGTCATATTTTGCACTATTGACCTATTTATAATATTATATTAGCTTATATATGTCATGCATATAATAAATTTTATATAATTTTAATTTTAGGTAAACTCGTACGAGTTCTCGAGTCGAGTTTACCTAGATAAAATGAGTTGAGGTAAACTCTCAAGTTGTAAAACCTTAATTAAAAGAGATGAAATTGATGAATGCCTATTTGAAACTCTACTTCATTATATTTTTCTTGGAAGATTACACCACTAATAGTGGCTTGGGTTTTCATAAATAAACTAACAAGTTAATATGCCAATGTGATTAAGTTGTAAATCCAACTTTATGTAACATATAAAAACTACATTTTGTAATAATACATTTAAATATTTCAAAAATTGATGTAGGTTAATATGTTCAACTTACAAAAAATGTTAACAAATTGACGATTTAACACAAAAATACAAAACTTAATATAATAATGAAAATATTATTTCTTTATTTAACTAGACATGTCTGATAAATCTAAAACTTAAAAGGCTTTGTCAATGATATGTTTTTAACTAAATAAATAGACTTTTGAAGAAATTTTTTTTTTGTCTTATTTATTTAAATAATGTTTGCTCTAGTCTATTTTGAGCCTAACTTCGCTTAGACCATAAGTCCCTATCGCTCGATATGATCTATTCCCACTCCTAAGTGCGGCCAACACCTTTATACAAAGGACTGCTGCCTTTGTGTTTTAGGACTTGACTGCTATTGTTGCAATACAGATTTAGACACCTATTGTACGGGTTCTGAAAAAAATTCTAATAAATATTTTAAACAATCATCTAATAATTTCAGCGTATATATTTTATCATAATAATGATGATCATAATAAAAATGAATCTCAAATATAAAAGAATAATAAAGTCATCTAGACCTATCTTAATAAGATTTTTTTGTTGAAGTTGAAAAATAAGAAAGAAATATGATAACAAAACAAAATGAGAGAAAGTTTGAGATCTAGCACATGTAATTTGTCACCACATGAGCTTAACTGAGGTCAATGCACTACTTTAGACCAATAAGATGCATTACACAAATCGATGCAAGTAATTGTTTCCTTCATTAAATTAGGATCCAAAAATCTCTGAAACCAGAAACTTTAATTTCACCATGTCCATGTATACAAAAAATAAAAAATAAAATCTTATGAATTAATTGTGACCAAATTAGATCATACAATCATGGATAAGAAGATAACAATGGAACAGGAATACATGTAGAATTCTTCCAAACAGAAGAATGCAATTTGAGTATCTCCTTAGCCCTCTCTTTTGTCTTAAAATTACTATCAACTTGAAGCACCAAACACAACTTTGAAACAGCTCCAACATGCAACATTTCATGTAAAACTCTAGAATTTGCAGAATACCTACAAATAGAACTCATAATTCTAACACCTCTATCACTTGCAACATGAGAAACCCTCAAAATTTTCTTTGACACAATAGCCAATCCTGCTCCATGATTCAACAATTCTGCTCTCCCTTCTGCACAACCACAAAGTTGATCCAAACCTATTAGCATCAATTCACAAACCCTTCTTTCCGAAACATCGAAAAGAAGCTCGATTAGGACTAAAACCGCGCCGCCTTCAACCGCTTTAATTCGGTTTCTTCCCCATGGTAAAAGCTCCAGAAGTAGTTTCAATGCAGCTTTTGAAGCTTGTTGTGAAATCTTATCAACTAGCACTCTCATTATCTCTTCGAAAATCGCCTTTTGTACGCTTATTAATTGAATCGGATTGGATACTTCAAACGCCGATTTCAACAGCATTGTTGCATAACCTCTAGATTGGTAGCTTCCAATCTTCAAAACATGAAACAATGACTCAATAAATTGAATGCTTTCATTGCTTATCAGATTCTTAACATGTTCTTCAGAAGGGTTAAGATGAAACAAAATTTCAATAGCAGCTTCCCTCAGAGAACTTGAATTTAAATTGTTCTTCATGGTTGAAGCTAGAAACTCTATTGCACCTGCAGATTCCAAACATTTTTTGTTCCTTTCGCTTTCAAAGACGATAGAACGAAGCTTTACGAGACAATTGAGTTGTTTTTCTGGGAATTTCTTTGCTTCATTGATTAGTTTAAGAATCTGTGTTCTGTCTATTGGTGATTTTGGTGTTGGAATACGTTCAACACCAAATGAAGCATTAAGGGTACACCAAGATTGAATCAAACGACGTAAAGTATGGTTTGGTATAAGGTTATTAAGATCGGTTTCTAATAAGGTTTGTTTTGTAACAGGACAAGTATTGTTTTGGAATGAAAATAACCATTTTTCTATGTTTTCTCTATCGTAGGTAATTCCTGTGGAAAGTGTGACAGGATCTTTCATAAGTTGTAGGGAAATTGGGCAAAGAAAATGTGAAGGAACATCAATTCCATCCATAAAAAGAATCAATGTAAGAAAATAGGAACAAAAAAAAATGAAGGGAAAAATAAAGAGTATTAGCTAGAGAGAAAGGTGAAGAGTTGAATTGGATTGAGGACTAAAATTTGTGAACGTTGATAATGAAATATTTGTGGTGGAGAAATTGCAAAATTTTATACAAAGTTGTTATGAACGAGAAAGTCAACACACGGAAATTGAGAGAAATGGTGAGGAGTGTGTGAATTAATGAGTACCTTTTCCAAGACTTTGGAAGGAGACAATGTATAAACAAGTGGATTTCTTATCTTTGGTATTAATGGGACGTTGCTATATGTATATATAGTATATGGTGATAACATTGATGATTATAATTTCATGAAAAGTGTAACATAAGTATAGAGGTGAGAATTAGTTACACCGATGCTTACGACCTAGCTTACGTCAACTCAATATTAAATCGTAACTTAAATATCAAAATAGAGTTTAATTTTATTGATTTATTAGCTCGTTAACCTATCTAAAAACACGTCAATCTATTTATTTAAATATTCTTGTATAAAATATGCTTTTAAGTAGAGCAACATATCATATTAAACTTTTAGAAAAGGTCAAATTCATACTACTTAAAAATAAGCATATGACATAGTACAAGCCAAACCTAAACTTTCAATTTTTTTGACTAAACTTGAGTAGATTCAGCTATTGTCACACTTCAAAGTAAATATATAAGGTGTTTAGGGAGTAACGTCGGTGTTGCAAATTGTATTAAAAAGCCTAATATAGAGGCTTTTGACTTTGATTTTATAGAATTAAAGAATACTATATCTATACATAAAAGGGGATGGACATTGTACAATTTGATACTATATGATCTGCGTAGACCTTAATGGTTGCATGGGTGTTGTGTTGCCGACAAGTTCTGATAGGGCTCATGCATTTTACCATTATTGGATGCACTTCTCACGCTTTTCTCGGCCACATCCATTAATGCTTCTAGTTTTATTTATTCTTTATTATACTCTTGGAAAGAAAATTCATAACGTGTTGGGAGCTGGAAACTGCATTGGTGTGGTTATTGTATCCATATCTTTATAGTATTAGTTCAACATGGTAAGTTTGATTTTTCATTTTATAATTTATGGTATGGGATTCGAGAGAAACTATAATGTGAATTTGGGAGTATAGTATGAAAAAATAAGATATATATGTGCTAACAATAAATAAATTTCTACAATCACAAAGGAACCTATGGTAGCTAATATAGAATGTTTTTCCTTCTATTTAAAGAATTTTGTTTATGGATTCTCTTAGAGATGTTATTGCCATAACTATTAGAAGAATAGTAATAAATTTTCATAGTTTCATTATGAGTAAAATTGTTTTACATTGATAGCACATAGACCATATTATGTATTTTGCATGGTTATACAAAAAAAAAGGGTTTTATGAAAAAATAAATGCTAATATGCTACACATAAATTAACAAAATAAGTTATTCAAAATAAGTTGTTATAAATCCTCTTTTGTACCAAGAAAAAAAGTTGTTATAAATCAAATGTAAATTTTGGTCGACAAATAAATATCAAAATTGACTATTAAAATAGATAATTGAACATCATTTATAAAAAACAATAATAACACTTACGTAACTATTATTAACTCTTAATTAATATATATAGTACAAGAAAAGTTGGATTCTTGTTTTTAACTTTTTTGTTCCTTTCCAAGCCTACACTCGCTATCTTTCCGTTTCATTGAATTGTAGTATATTATATATGGCACTGAATGATTCCAAATATATAGTCAAAGATAAGCAACCGTATAAAACAGAAATGTATAGAATATATATGTAGAAAAATGTGCTTACTTTGTAATTTTGTATGTAATGCAAAAAGGACAACTAAAAAAATATGAATTCCAGTATTCATTCTCATAAGGCAGTGAGATCATGTGATAAATGATAATGCACCAACCTAAACGCAGAAAACTTGTATTTTAGGTGGAAAAAAAGACACGTAACACACTGAAATCACCACATGCCTCAAGCAAAATAAAATAAAAAAACAAATTTGGAATCACGAATGCATTTAATTTTTTATATTTTTTTTAATTTGCAAAACGTTTTATTTCAAATTTGGCACAGCCATGACTAAGGAAAGTGCTTAATTTATTATTTTCAAAACTCTATCACGTTAGAGGATCAACTAATTTAATTAGGGTCTAATTCCAACGTCTACTTGGCGTGTCCCATTTAAAGCTCGAACAAAATTATTTATGTGCTAGTCCACCAAAATTTACATCGGAAAAATAGAACTAGAAACTTTGAGAGCATAAAAATGGTTGTTAACAAAGTTCAGTCAAATACAAATAGTTCATGAGTTTGAATTTTGGTAAGAGCAATATTTGGTCTTACTCAATTTATCAATATCTCTCCATTAAACTTTAGGATTTTTTCTCTCACGACCAAACCTTTTTTAAGCCAAAAAAATAAAGACAAAATATTATTACGAACTTCACAAATTTTATGGACAGCTATTGCTTGGATGATAATGCTGTTTGGAATTTTCTTCCCACAAACATGTTCCCTTTGAACAAAATAAATGAAATAAAAAAATATTTTCCGTTGTTTCTCGTTGTATACGTAAGTCAATTTTTATGATCTGATATCGATAATCATGTGCTACAAAATTATGATTATCCTCACGATCACATTCACATGGCATCGGAAACTTCGATACTGGTCTAATACAAATTCAATATTACCGGATTCCTAGAGTTACAAATAAATTTACCACCAAATATTAATAAAGAATTAAATATTGAAATAGTCTACATAAAATTTTGTCAAAAATTCTAGCAGGAACAATAAAGTCTTTGTTCTAAATGATTTGATAGACTTGACGAAAAGGAATAAGGAGAAATGTCTGGTTATGAGGTGGGTTTTGGATGAACCTAAAAATGAAACTAGATCAAATCTAAAATCATAAATGCAACGCTAACAAATAGAGCCGGAAGGGTGCAACAAAAGTAACTTAGAGAAATGAAGTGCTTTAATCTTATCTTATTATCATATGACATTATTGTTAGGTTCTTTGTACTTTGTGCTTATGTGATTTTATTTGATAAGTACGTTGAATTGTGTGAAAATTAAAATCGTGAACGGTCAAATAGAGCAGTGATTTGGTTCAAGGGAGGATCAATATGATTATATATCATCACAAATTAAGCAAGGATGTCAGTTGCGTACCTCGTCATAGTAATGGCCAGAATTTCGTTCTTTTACTATTTTAATAATTGCAAATCCAACCAATGGATTGTATGAATACAAGTTGTTCATATACAATCTTAAGTGTGAGTGTTGTATATAAGGACTATACTTGGTTTCGATTTTCAAATAATATGAGACTTTTTAGGTGAACCGAAACATGACATCCGAGTCGAGATTAATTAGGTAGTGTGTGAATTCAACTCCAACATACATTCCGAGGTATTTCCTATTTTGGATGTAAGATCATCCATAATGAGTGAGGCTTAATTCATCGGGGAGAAAATGTAAAGTTACTATTGGATAAGTCCCCGTAAGCATAGTTCAGTTGGTTAGGCACATTACATTATATATGCATGGGTCGTAATTTGAACTATGGATTCTCCACTTATTCATCTGAAGTAGTCAAGTTCTAGGCATAGGTGTTGTAGCAACAAAAGTAAGTATTTATGTCATCGTCTCCACAGGGACTGGTGCGATATTCTAAGCCGTTTAACAATCAATATCGTTCTGAGCTAGGGTTGTCGAGTATTTTGTTGTTTCATACACTATCAAACTAAGAATTTGTAAATAGGTTGAGAGTTAACAGGGAAATAAGTATGTTGGGATTAAACTTCGTCAACCTACTCGTACGTATTCTTGGATTTGGGTTGCGAATTCTAATTATCACTCGATATTATCACATATTGCTCAACAACATCATTCGTGTCCAAATGATATCGTGATTTCTATTGGGTCGTTTAATTGTCGATGTCTCGCACGATTAAACGATCCAATAATCGATTGTATCGTTGTATCGTCGATGTCTCGCACTATACAATGATACAAAAGCTTTAAGTTTCAATATTCAAAGTGATTATCAACCTAAGTTCCATGTCTAGAACAAAAGTATTGATAGAAGATTATTCTAACCTAGATTCAAAAGGTATTTTTCAATCACAATTCAAATTCATAAGATCAAACATAGAAAGCAAGAATAATATCAATATCATAAGAGAAATTAGAATCACACAACATCCCAATCTCAAGGAATACATACTAATAGAGTTAACTACATTTAATCCCAACAACAAGAGTTTAGTTACTCATTGTCATGGTAACCTTACAAGGAGAAAAGAAGGGATGGAATTGAACCAAACCATGATGTCTCAATGATCTTGTGTCTTCCTTCAATCCTTGTACTCCTTGCTCTTTAGGTTCTCTCTGTGTTTTCCCCTGTTTTCTCTCTTCCTCCAGTGGCCTAAACTATCCTCTAATGATTAAACCCCTTTGAAATGAACAAATGAGCTTTTATATGGCCTGTTCTGTCTGAACTCGCCTCCCAAGTAGAAACGCTCGCCATGGCGAGTAGTGGTTTCTTCACCAGTGGGTTTGTGCCACGTCAGCTCTGAG
>Ga0315914_1000672_pt1 | contig 45750 bp, 24 predicted proteins | sample MpolenodulesMG_FD_203920 | JGI IMG/M metagenome (GOLD analysis project Ga0315914, IMG submission 203920) | Medicago polymorpha root nodule microbial communities from Los Angeles, California, United States - elongated nodules | ecosystem: Host-associated > Plants > Roots > Nodule | place: USA... | reverse complement strand
ATATGGAATAGAAAGGATATGACATGAACAAATTGGGATCCTAAATTACTACAACTTCATGCATTATCTTTGCAATTTTGACCAACATATTTTTTTTTTGGAATATCAGAATATGTCTTTCACATGTCTTGCTACAATTATGTGAATGTGCCAACTTTTAAATGGCTTTTAGAAGTTAAACTCTACGTTACAACAACAAAACCAAAAAAATAATAACAAAAAGGCAATTCCAGATATCACAAACAAAGAAGTTAGATGGGTATAGTCGATTATTCATACCTCTTCCACTTCCAAGATATACAGAAGCTTTGGAGGAACCTTCTCTTTTAGACTTAAGTTGATTTTCGGCCCTCAAATGTGGATATGATTCGATTGTCCTCTGTATGCCCTCCTGCAGGAAAAATTACAGTCCCTTAATTAAACATGAAGAACACCCTGTAAAGAAGTAGGATTAACATATATACTCGTTGCAAAATGTAATCGCCTTTGTGCAAGAAACACCATCCATTTTAGAATCACATCTCATACATGATTTCTGAGTTTATTGAGATAAAACTTAACTCTACATTATCAGTAATTTGTAGGATTTAGAATTAGCCAACTTCTCATGATTTTTTTTCAAAGCACATGGTTCAGGCATGAAATAAGCTACTTCGGTGAAGTTTCTAAGAAAATTTAATGATACTAAGTAATTAAGCATCTCAACACAGTTCAGAGCCATGAATATTGGAGTTAAGACAGAGCACATATATAGTTTATAGTCATTGGTTAACACTAAGCCTCTAGTCATTGGTTGCATAGATATAGTTTATCTGAGGAAAAATATAATTCAATACTCAGAGTCTTTTCTTTTATGATTTATTGTTGATTATATAATTTCAATTTTCAAGTGAAATACTTTACCAGAAATTCTTTATAGTCAAGAACACCATTTCCATCTATGTCGGCTTGGACCCACAACTCCTTTATCTCTCCCTCATTCAACCCATGAGAATGGCCAATTAAATTGAGCTGCAAAGAATTGAAAGAAAAAAAAAAACTTATAAACACATGGATTTTCAGATAAGCGTGTGCGTTAAATGGTCTTTTAGCGTGCTAATCGCACAGTTAATATTGCAACAAACCTGTCGAAGTGCTTCACAGAAACCAGAATACGTAATACAATCTTCATTATCGGCCCTTAGAAATGCAAATGCATCACTTTCTGTCAGTGAAGCTCGCCTCAATAGAGACTGAAAAAATAGAGAAATTTTTGTCAACGTCGATTTAATTCCATGAAACTAAAGATTGAAATTCAATGAGACATTTCATCAAACACATAAAAGGGAAAGAAATTGAAGGTGAAAAACTTACACAAATCTGGATTTAAAGATGAGGGAAAAAATATACCAACGGAGAAGGAGAAGGAGAAAAAACTTACACGGTGAAAAGGAGAAGAAATCATCCCACCTCTCTTAGCCGCGACGGAGCGTGTCGAGAATGAAGAAAAGCAGCTATTGAGAGAGGAGAAGAGCAGAGGGAAAATCGGAAATGAAAGAGAAGAGCTGAGGTAGAGGAAGAAGCTTGTTCAGAGAGAGAGAGAGAGAGAGTGAAGGTTGTAAATGACATAGGAAATGGAATAACATTTATTAATTGCATTTGAATCTCAACTGATTGGGAAGATATGGAATAGGTGGAGATCTACACAGATGCATCCAACCGCTAGAACAGTTTGGAGCCCAAACCATCAAGATTAGGGTTGGCACAATTTGTTAACATTGTTATTCACTAGATTGATGACCCGTGCGCCGCACGGGTCTTATGAGCTGAGAGAGAGCAAGGAAGAAGAGTATAGGAGAAGACGGTGAAAGGGGGCAGGGACATTTTGATTGGGAATGGGCGATGCTCATGTACCTATTTAACATTTTTTTAGCAACATATACCTATTTAAAAGAAAACAATCGATGCTTATTTTAACATTGCAATTTCTTAATAATTAAAAGCTGCCTTTCTTTATATGTTATAGCATAAAAGTAACTTGCAAATTCATTCCATAATCATAAAGAAGTCCAAGAAACTCGTTAGGACATATATATTTGAATACACGTTCTTTTTTGTATTACCTTGGAAATTTTTAGAACTTGAATTTAATACTAAAAAATTAGAACATATGGATTCATAGGTTTTGAGAAAGACATTGAAAGGCATATAAACTTCAAAACTAACTATTAAGTAACAAACTCATTATAAAATAATCCTTTAATTTAAAAGTTATTATAAGGCAAAGCTTTTTAGAAAATAATCTCTTGTCACAATATGTTTATTTAATCTGACGATATGAATGCTTTGTTTGGCTAAAGATTCTTTTATTCCTTGTTTTTACTTTGGATTGGGATGCTTTGCTCTTGTGCTCGTAAGTATAGACCATTAACAAAGGATGATATAACAAAAAAAATGGAACAAATAAGCGATATTTCATTGAAATTGAAAGAGAAAAGAACATTGATCATCAAGTGAATACATATCGATTAGCACTAATTAAAGTTTGTTGCATTCATACAGCAGGACTTAGTTGATTACGCACTATATAATAATATTATAGCAGCACTTTAATTCTTCAGTCAAAAAATCACACTATATCAGCACTTTTCATTGCATCATCCTGCCATGCAAATGGACTGGGTTTTTTATGGATATTATATGCCATAGCATTGTCCTGCTAGCAATATTCCAGTTCACAACCAAAATATATCCAGAACAATCATACTATATGCCAATCCACTTTCATAGTAAAAGTTTATTGAGTTGAATTCATAAAACACGGTTAACAAAGTTTATTGAGTTGAATTCATAATAGTAACTTCATTGTTGTTGAACACAGAACTTAAAAAAACAGTTACCAAAGTTTAATATCATGAATTTTTAAGCTTTGGAAAAGCAATAAGAGAGGAAAAAAAGATGTTGCAATAGCCCCATCATAAAACACCACAATGGAATAGCAATATGTGATGAATGAATATTCAACCAAACTTAAAAGATATCGAAGTGCTCACCTAAAAATACCACATATCCAATCAAACTTAATGTTGTGCACAAAATCTACACCAGGAGCACAAAGGCAGGGGCAATACATACCAAAAACAAACAAAAAAAGGACCATCCACCCAAGCCAATAAAACCACGACCTAAACCTAATATCAACCAAAAAAGCCATCACCTAGAATTTCCCAGTTGTATCTCACAAAACCCAGGCCTAATTGTGACAAACCAACATAGATCACAACTGAAAACAGTTCTCAGAACTATTGGACAACAGCTGCATGCACCAGCAGGATAAACCAAAAAGGCATAAATACAAACTATATATGATTGTGCTGGATGTAAGTTTAATCTGTTCGGGCCTCCATAAGATAATGTAATTTTCATAAAGCTTTCGGATTTTACACGAACTTTGTGTTTGATCTGCATACAAATGAGATTATAAACCATACTTGGATAAGTTTGCAAAAGAAGATAATTTGTAAATCATTAAATATGTGTGTCCATCCCTTTCAAAAGTAGGATGAGATTAATTGTCACCTCAACATCAATCTAGAACAGTCTGAAAAATAATATTAAGATAAAAATATTGCACTTCATATGCTTCTTTACTGCATTCTGTAAGCATCAACAGAAAATAGAAATTCAAGAATGTATACCATCATGACTTATATTGTCAATGTGAGACACCGCAAGCAAACACCGTCACATAAGCCATCGCCACTGCAAGCAGCTACCACGCAAAAACCTTCTTCTTAAGAGATATACTAATATGGATTTTGGCGTATTAGGAAGAGCAACACTTTGAGATCCGATTGCAGGAGGAAATAGAGAAGTAGAAAGCAAAAATCGCAGGAGCTGTTATGAAGGATGCTCGTGAGAGAAAGAGATGGATTGGATGAGGGAGAAAGGATTGAGACCTAGAAGTAATCCATTAGAATCTAAATCCATCCATAGAGTATAACATTCATGTGATTCATCCATCATTAGATTATTAATGGATGAACATCCATCTTATCCATATATGTAAGTGTATTATTTAATTTTTGAATTTTTTAAACATTTTTTTATTTTTTTTTTGAAGGAAGGAGGATTTTTTTAATTAATAAATTTGTGTATTAAAATTCCTTGTGAATTTAACTTAGTAGCAGAGACATTGTATTATATATGCAGGAAATGAGTTCAAATAGCGAAGAGTCCACTTTTTCACCTTACAAGGTGAATTTCCAACAAAAAAATAAAATAAAATTTGTGTATTAAAATTTCAGCCCAAAATAGTTTTTTGTTAAGGCCCGAGATATTTTTTTTACTAAGCCCATTAATATTTTATATTCAAGTGGTGGTCGTCAGCGTTGACCACGACAGACCTCCAGCAACACAATGTGGTCAGCGGCGGAGCTCCAACATTGACCGATGTTGCTTCCCTGTTGACCACCATCATATTAAAAAATTATAATAATATTGATTGTATTAATAATATATTAAATTAATCATAAATTAAAATTAAATTCATCTATTTCAGTCTTATTTTTCTCAACGGTTTTGAGCAATGTTTAACCTAAGTGAGATGAAATCCAATACAATTCCATTTTCTTTTAGGTTTTAGCATTTATTTAACAATATCAAGGATCAAATTGATAGATAAAATAAATAATTCATAGATCAATTTGATATTGAGTGACATAATTCAGAGACCAATTTGATTTTTAATGAATAATTCAACGATCGATTTGACCATGTAACAATTTGTATTAACTTTCATTTAAGAAAATAAGTCAAAAAAACTCAAAAACTTTGATCAAATTCGTCTTTGTACATGTGGAAGCTCACTTAAAACTCCACGCCAACGTTGATAAAATTCAAGGAATATTTAAAAAATCAAAAGATAAAATTGACCAATACAATGTAAATTTGAGGACCAAAATGTCTATTCCCTCTTTTCAAATTAACACGAAAAAATTGAGAGGTGGAGGAGGAGCATACGAAAAGAATTGGGTTTTCTTTTACACTTCTCTTTCTTCATTGGCTTGGGCTTGGCATCGGCAACCACCAAAATGGATGGTTTTAGTGAAAAAGGGAAAATAGTTTTGAGTGAAATTGGTTTACAGATCCATTGTTGATGGGTTTTACTTTTTTGGATCGAATCCTAGTTTCTAGCCAAGGTAGGTACTCGATTTACTTCCTATCACTCATGTTATTGTTTTTTAATTTATTCACAGGTCGTTGAGGCGGTTGTTCTCGCCTTCTTCCTCCTTCTCCTTCTTCTCAATACAAAAAGATACGAAACATAATTCTTTGATTTGATAACAAACTTAAAAAAGTATTATTATATAATAATTTACTCGTTCCTTCCATCCTCAAAACCCAAGCTTAAGAATTAGAATTAGGGTTCACACTCTTAATCCTCTGTGGTTCTTTTTGTCTTGTTATTCTGAATTATTGGAATTAGTTATACTGAATCATTAATTTTCTGAATAATGATGAAGATCCCCCAAAACCGCGACGATGCATTGGCAGCTTTTCATAAGGCTGTACAAGCTGCGTTTCAAGATAAGAGGGGAGATTATAATGAGCTTTTAAAAGTCCTAAAAGATGTCAAGGATCAAAGAATTTATACAAGACGTGCTGCGGCAAGACTCAAGGTGCTGCTTAAAGGGCATACTCACTTAATTTTGGTATTCAATACCTTCTTGCCAAAGGAACATCAAATTACACTTCCTTTTCAACCTGGTTAGTAATTTATGATTATCTATACTTCTCATATTTTGATACTTATCTGCAGTTATTATGATTTTTTTTTTTTGCTGTATATATATATATTCCTACCATATTCCGCAATCTAGAATCTAGAAACTGATTTGATGAAGTTTTGCACCATTAATTGATGGATTAAGTTGCGACACTCTGCATTGTTGAAGAAGAACCAAATTGATCATAGAAATTTTGTATGCAATGAACTGGTGGGGTCTATATCTTTGGAGTATTACAACAGGGTTTAGGGGTTCATGCATTTTATGTCCTTGGAAAACTAATGTCCATTGACAACAACTTTGTTACAGCTAAAAAATATTCCGGAAACTTTACACTTAAAAAAGGCTAAATTGATCGTTTGGTCCCCTAACTAATTTGTTATTTTCATTTTGGTCCCACAATTACTAAAACGTCCATATTGGTCCCTTAACTTTATTAGAAAAAGAAAAAAAAAAACAAGACACTCCGGCCCTATTTTACTGTGGTATGAGAACTATATTAGTTAATATCATGATTGTTTCTGATGGAAAAGAACATGAGGTTCAAATACTTATTTCAATAGTTTTTTTTAGAAGTAGCCTCATACTAAATGTCTTCACGTAATAAGCTCTTGGATCCATTTTGTTATAGTTCTAGAGCTATGGAAGCTATTTGATAGTATCTCAATACAATGAAAGGTATTCTCATAAATATCTATGTTGCATTTTTTCCTTGATTCCCACTCTATTGTTTTTCTTTGTAGTATTTAACTTTCATTATTCCAATTTTTCAGTTTCATTAGTATTGTAGTATCTTTTATGTTTGAATCAATCTAAAATTTTCATTCTAATATCTTTTATTGATTCTTGGTATATTTGTTTTTTGAGGGGTGCTATGGGCAACTTCTATCACACTCTCTTGAACACTTAACTATTGGTCCATGTCATCATTTTAAAATAACTCATAACCCATAAGTTACAACCACGCCTAAACAATCGAGACATATGTTACTTCTTCAGATTGTTTTTTAAAGAAACTTCACAAATTAAATAAATGGGTTCTTTGCATGTTAAAAAAATAGGTTCTTTACAATGTAGCTTAGAACAAGAGTGTCGTCCTCTTTCATTGGCTGTCTCTTCCCTGTTTTTTCAAAATCACTTACGTGGGACAATTTATTAGCAAGCATAACTGGAGTAGTGTTTTTTTTTTTTTTTTGAAGGAATTAGAGTAGAGTGTTATTATGCGTTACTCTATAAACATAGATATCACTCAATTTTACCGTATTATATATAATTGTTTAGTTTCTTTTTAATTTGACACTAAAAAAAGTTTATTTTTCATTTTTTAATTGTTAAATTGTTTTTTCAAATAATTGTTAATTAAACTAGTATTAGTAATTTCTTTAATAACAATATACATAAATATTAGAGGCAGTTTTATTTCACTTCCATGCTTAATTGACTTAGTATTGTGTAACAAACTTTAAATTTAGTTAATTATTTTAAGTGTATGTTCATGTGATGTTGTATGTATGTAGCGGAGATGAGAATGTTGTGTTGGATGTCTAGTAAGATTAGACGTGATAAGATTAGGAATGACACCATTAGAGAGAGAGAGTTGAGGTAGCATCTGTAGTAGAAAATATGGTACAAAAGAGCACTGCTAATTGTTACGAAACAATTTTCACAAGAACAGCAAGAATGCATACATGCTCGGCTTTAGATAAATTAAAAAAAGGCAGTTACGTGAAAGATGGAAATCACAGCCGTGCCTTGTTTAAATTATAGGGACAGGATTAATTCGTGCCTTTCTTGTTTTGACATTCCCGTAACATTAAGCATTACCCTGGTACAAAATAGGCTCAGGTGATTTGGGCATATAGAGAGAAGACTTATAGATGTTGTAGTAAGAGAAGCAAATCAAATAAAGGAGAGTCAAATCAAAAGAGGTAGAAGAAGACCTAGATAAACTATAAGAGAAACTATTAGGAAATATTTAGAGATTAATGAGTTGGATCAAAATATGGTTTATGATATAATATTATGACGAGATTTGATAGGTAGCCGACCCCATTTAGTGGGATAAAACTTGTTGTTTTTGTAGTATTCATGTTCACATTTACTCTAATTTTATTTTTAAGTTATTCACTATATATATATATATATAGTTCAAGTTCAGCTCTTAGGTTAATGAACTTGATTTATAACTCAAGTTCAACTCATTTGGTTCATAAATCAAGTTCAACGAATCAATTGGCGAGTCAAGTCTCGAACTTCATTCAAATTGGCTCGGTTCGTTGTCAACTCTACCGTTGAGCAAGAAATTCTTTTGATAAAATGACTTTTTTTAAATATATGAAACGAAATTAAATAGACGGTTGCCTGTTACCTCGTTTTCAATGATAACCACATGGACCAATGGTTGATTAAGTGCCCAAAAGAGAGTGTCAAAGTGGTTGAACTTGGCATTTGTCTTGTTTTTTTTTTTTCCACATGATTGTATAGGAATTGCATGGAGATGTTTTTTCCTCACTAATTGACAGTTTCCTACGTCTTTAATCCTTTTCTTTTTGTTGGGAAGTAGGGGTCAATAAAATGCCATGCCTAGTATTTAATGCTATAAGCTTGAGTGTTTTTTTCCTTTAAGAGGTTTAAGCTAAAGTGTTAATTTCTACGAGGATGAAAATGGATATCTATTGTTTGCTATATATTGAAAATGGGAACATAAGCTATTCACATTGAAAAAGGAGGATCGCACGCATATATTTGTATTTTATTTTATGCTGGTCTGGATGTTTGTTTGGCGAAAATGTAGTTATAAATATTTCTTTATCTCCTCATTTTCTATCATATTATCAGATAGAAGATAAAATATTTTTCATCATATTCTATGATATTAACATATAGACAATAAAATATGTGTTTCATAAATAAACAAAAAAGCATATGTTTACAAATCACCTAATGCTGGCATTGTTGTGTTCTAAAGGGAAAAAGGTGAAGAAGGTAGAAGAGAACCCTGAGCTTCCTTGGGATGTGCTTGATATCATCTCCCAAACACTAGATTTTGACGACTTTTTTCAGTTTGCTGGTGTGTGCAAGAATTTGAGGGCTTTTCATATAATTTACTGGAGAGATTTCTTGGCATCCCAAGAACCATTAATTCTTCAAATTTCATATCGTCCTACTGGATCAATTTCCTTTATCAGCATACCCAACCAAAAAGTTTATTATTGCTTGAAGATAAAGAACTACTTCATCGAATATTCCTATGCTACATCATCTAGCGGATATTTCATCTTGGTGGGGAGGAATAATTCTGTTTTGCTAATCAATCCATTTACAAGAATAAAGAAGGTAATCAATACATGTCCTTTTGAAGCTGATTCTCATCTTAATGTTAATCGTGCCTTGCTTGCTTTTGACAAATGCTCTGAGGAATTTGTCTTGGTGGTTTTTTGCAACTATCCTGGGAGTTTGTGTGTCTATCAATCTCGAAATTTTAGCTGGATTACATATTCAACAATGTCAAATCAAGGGAGAGTTATTGACTTTGTGGTTTTGCATAATATAATATATGTTGTCACTACTAAGGGCAACATAGGGGTTCTCAGCTTGAATTCTGCAAATATTAAATTTTTAAAACTGAAGAATATTCCCAATGAAAATTTTTTATCCCTTCGGTTGGTTAATTGTGATGAACAACTTTTAGTGATTGAGTTATGGTTTTACGAAGTAAGGAATGTGTACAAGATAGACTTCTCTACCATGAGTTATGTCAAACTGGAAACTTTGGGCAACATTGCATTATTTTATGCATTGTTCAAAAATTTCTATGCTTTGAGCAGCCCAAGTAGGTGGGGATATGAGAGCAACTTTGTGTATACATTGAGCACTATAGGATGTAATGTGTATTCAGGGGATGATAAAAAATTGCAAAAATTGATTACTCTTCCAGCTCCTCATGGAGAACGTTCCCACTTGTTGGATTGGTGTTTTAGACATCTACAGTATGAGGTAGATTATTCTCTAGTCGAGTGACTTGCATATTGTAAACCATGTTATTTATGGTCTCTGTTTCAACCTATTTTCTTTTTGTTTGCCAATAACTTGACTAGAATAGGAAAAACTTGTAATGGTTTGTAGTTTCAATTTTAGACTTGTATTGAGGTAAAAGAGAGAATTGAATACCAGACGGATATATGAATTGAATGTGTTGGACATTAATAGTTGTTTAGTTTTGGTGTATGAAAATGCGTTGGACATTAATAGTCTGTTTAGTTTTGGTGTTTTCGTTCTTCCATTTTTACTGATAAAATAAATTTTAGAAAATGAACTTTGGTATTTTTTTTCTTCATAATGCAATGTAAAGGACAAAACAATAAAATTAAAGCCTACTGAAGGTTACTCTGAAGCATCAAATCAGTAGGCAAGGAGGAGGAAAGTTGGAGAGAGGATGAATCTCATCTCCCTTAGATCTTGGACTAATATAGTTTCAAATTTAGTAAACCAAACAACTCAACTCTCAAAGTATGCATGGATATCAAGTCTAACTCGAGCGATTTGAAGTGCATATTATGGTTAACCAAAGAAGAGCATCTTAATTGTGATGAACACCGTTTAGTGGAAAGTGCACAAAATAAATTTGTCAACATTGAATTGTGGCAAGTTGATACTCTGGACGACATTGCATTATTTCATGCTTGGAACAAAACTTGTTATGAATTGAGCAACCCAAATAGGTTGGGATATGAGAGCAATATTATGTATGTTGTCAATCCTTTTAGCTTTTCATGGACCAAGTTTCTTCACGTTGTATGGATTCTAGTGAAAAAACGGACAAAAAATTGGAAAGGCAAGGCTTACGCGCATGCAGACTAGAGGAAAAAAATCAAGCATCGAAGGTCCTCTAGGTTGTCCCCGTTAATTTTTTTTCAAATATTAAAAATTACTATCTTTCTCAACACCAATTTTTTCTCAAGGATTTAAATTGATCTTCACTCATAATTTAATAGGGGAAAGCGAATGTAGCTACCTCAAAACTCATTATATATGTTTATCATTATTTTTGTAATATCGGTACTATTCTAGTCACCGTTTCGGATCACACTCGTGATTGTAGATATGATCGTGAATTTTCAATCTCAAATTGAAAAATCAGTTGTCATTGATATTTTGAGTCATTTTCAAATGGGTCAACCATAAATTATTGATCAAAATTATTGGCAATAGAACTACCTCAAATTAGAGGTAGAAAAATAGGTCGAGCTCGCCGGAGCGACATGTTTAACCCACAACTTTAGGTGAATTAAGTTGGGATTTATACCAAAATAAATACACAACATGAAAATTTTATTATAGCGGATTTGGATCCACGCAGTAATAAATATCACATAGTATGAAAACTGGATCTATACCATTGAAAACAAACATATACTCCCTCCATTCTTTTCTTTTGATGATTTAGCTCTTGACAAAAGTTTTAAGGAGAATTAAAGTATATAAATATTTGTATGTTTTTGACTAAAATGTTCTTATTTATCATTAAATTCAGCTCTGATAAACCAAAGGTCACAACTACTTTAATAGTTTATGGTATTTTCCAAAAAGGGTAAATTTGAGAAAACAATAATAAATTCACTAAAACATCAAAAGTTTTGGAATATAGTTGAAGTTCTAAAATATCAAAAGAAAAAAAATGGAGGGAGTACAATTGAAGACAAACATGAGCAAGTGATAAAAAAATTGGAATGGCCAAATTTTCGATGCTACACACAAGATGTCTAACCAAATTAAATATATATATCGATATAACAAAATTGACCGGGAAAAATAAATAAATTGCAGGCCGGCTGGAAAAAAATAAACCGAAAAACTTGATCATGATCAAATTTATTTTGTCTATTAGCAAACAAAATATCGTGAAGTAAAAATAAATATGACCTGGATGATATCTACGCAAATATGATATGTGTTCAACAAATGAATCAACTGGATAAATTTGAATGCAATATATTTACGATTCCGAAACCAGGATTGGATAGCGACCAATGAAATATAATCCAGTCACGAAAACAATAGCGACCAAAAAATAAATAAATTAGGGTTCATAACAATTCCATATCCCAATAAATCAAACATGAAAACTGCACTCTGATCCCACTTGTTAGAAATTTAGGTCTTAATAAAAACATATTTTATATACCATGTTCAACAATTATGAATAAATAGCGGAAGCAAACAAACATTGAACATGATTATGATCGGTCATTTTTGATTTATCAAGGATATTAAGAAGGGTTAATAGTGTTTTACCCCCTGTAATATATGACACTTTTGGTTTTGCCCCCTATAAAATTATTATTTTGGATTCGGTTCTTGTAAAAGAAAGATTCTTTAGAAATGCCTCCTATGCCATTTGACTCACTAGATTCTGTTACGTGGCGCTGACGTGGCACATGACTGGGTATATTATTTATTTTTTCATTTTTTTACTCCTTCCACATGTGTTATTATTAAATGCCACATTATTATGCAATTTAAAAATTAAAAAAGTACAAATGCAATAATTTTAAAAAAATCTTCTCTCTTGACCAAAAAAATCTTCTCTCCCGTCTCTTCTTTTCTTCTCCTCTTCACTTCTCTTCTCTTCTCCTCATCCTCTCTCTCTAACAATGAATCAGAAGAACAACAATAATGATTGAAGGCTAAATCCATTTCTTCACTTCAATCAAAAACCCATTTCATCCTTCCGTAAACCCATTTTTTCAAACCCTAATTCCAATCTTGAAAACATTGCTCCATAAAATTCAAACATTCCCCCCACTCATATGAACCCAGATATGTCGTGGGTCAGTACATGTCGTTGTTCTATCCTCCTCTCTCGGCGCTGTCGCCGTCAATGTCTCTTGTGTTTTTGTTCGATCTGTTTCTTGTGTTGGTAGATGTTTCTATGATTTTATGAGTTTCTTTTTTCATGATTCCATTTTAAAGATAGACTTCGTAAGGAAGCTTCGCCAACTATAAAAGGAATTAATTTGGAAAAAAATTGATTTTAAAGGTTTCTTTGTTGTTACTGTTGCAAATTCACGAGATGGATATTAACAGATCTAAAAGAATTTTTTGTTGTTACTATTGCTTCTCTCTTTGTGGATTTACTGCAAGTGAATTTCTGTGATTAACATGTAGTTGAGTTTGTGGATGAATTTGGGATGAATTTCTGGATTTTTCATTGAAATGAAATTATGGGTTTAAGGATGTTAGAAAGGGAAGGAATTGATAAAATTACTTGTGATTTATGAAGAAGAATTTTGGAAGTGGAAGTGATGAAAAATAGGTTTTAATTTTAGAAGAAGAATTTCTGAATTTTAAAAAGATTGAGAAGGATTCATGAAGAAGAAGATGATGATGAAGGGTTTAGAAGAAGATTTAGGTGATGAAGATCTTATGAAGTTCTGAAAAATTTGTTGTTGTTGCTGCAGTTTCATGAAGATCTTATAAAGGTTTTTTTTAATGATTTTTTAATTAATTTATTTAATCCAATTTAATAAAAAAAAATTAATTATACAGTCACAGGTCACAGTGTCACATAATCAAAAAATGTTGAGGCAATAAGTCACATCAGCGCCACATCATGGAATATGGCTAGTCAAATGGCATAGGGGGCATTTCTAAAGAATCTTTCTTTTACAAGGACCGAATCTAATTTTTTTTTTACAGGGGGCAAAACCAAAGCTTTTTCAGATATGATATTGCAATATGATACAAGATTCATGTACAAAGCTTTTTCAGATTTATCTTTTATGAATAACATTTAGCAATATTATTTCTACAAATCTAACGTCATAAGATATTCTTTCATTGACATAGTTTTCCTACTCACACATTTCATTCTCTCCTTTGCCAAGTAGCCATTACTTAAAAGCTTTTGGCTCTAGATCTTAAGCAGTGGTGAACACCACGGTTTATGTTTATCATTTGATCGACAATCTTAAGCAGGGTTTGTGTTGACCAATTTAAATATTTAGTTTTTGTTATAGTATCTATTTTTTTTAAAAGGGTTATAATATCTAGTTATAGTATAAAAGAGTTTTTTGTAAAGAATTTAAATATTATTGCTTTTCTTCGCTGTATATAACAGTGTCCATGAATGCATTAAGATATTTGTTTACGGTTCAATTGTTAATATAAATGTAATGTCGACAACTACAATTACATTTTTGTTTACAATTCAATTATTAAGGGAAAATGATGTACTTTTCAAGTGCTACATGCCAAAAACAAAAGCCATGTGATATCTTTTCCGAGCGTATCTGACACAAAGATTGACAATTATTTTTAGAAGGAATGTTATTGCTCTCGAATTCAATTACAATGTTGTAGTTCAGGTTGAGCTTGCATGAAATTTTCTTCCGACTAAGTCGTCTGTAGAAACTTATGTTTTTTGTTTGGACTTTCGATAATAATTGTCTACATAGATTTTGATAATGTAATTCACTTTTACAATGCGTGTGTGAAATTTGAGTTAGATGGTGGGTGGTTGTAGGTAGGTTTTGATAGCCAATTTTACTACTTTTCTCAAGCATAGATTAATCAAATGTTTAAATAAAAAAACTTTAGATCCTCAAATATTCCTGCCCTTCCTTCAAGATAATTGAGATTCCGTTACATCTTCTAACGGTGACATCACATTACTGTCCTTCATCTCGAAGGTATACCTTCTCCAAGCCGCCGGGCACCCACTCCGTGATCACCGCCGGTATCCGTCTCCGGAGTCTTGTATCCCAAATCTTCAATGCCAAATTCTCGGACGTGTTTTCTCTGGCGGCAACCATCATCGCAGACGATAACGTGTTGGCACTGCCGTAAACCGACACGATGGAGGAATCAAAATCGTCAAATCCAAACCCTATCGTATCCCAAAGCTTTACAACGCTTTTGCTGTTCGCGATTTCCGATAGCGAAAATATATCGGTAATGCTACGACGACAACTGCGTAGAAATCCGTCACTGTTTCCGGAACCTTTTAATCGGAAACATTCACCCGATCTATTTTCATCTTCTTCTTCATCATCGTCTTCGGATTCCGATGACTTGGACGACAACGAGCAGGTTTCGTCATCGCTGTCGCTGAAATCATCTTCAGCAATGAGAGGAGGAAGAGAATTAGTTTTTTTGGGGAATTTGATGATGAAAATGGTGTGAAAGGTTGCGAGTAGAGCGAGGAAAAGAGCGCAATATTTGTAGAGATTGAGAGCTATCGAAGAAGGTTGGTTCTGAAGAAAAATAAAGAGATGGTTGATTTTGTGAGTCACGGGAACTTGCATCATTTTCAGAAGAACAATGGAAAGGAAAATAACAATGGTTGTGACGATGAGAAACGAATGGAAAAATATATATGGTGATGATGATGATGATATATAGTTTATGATAACTAACTGCTTAACTTACTCTTGTTTTTGAGAATGATAACTTACCTTAATTTGTTGGATTATGTAGTTAGTGATAACTAACATATACTATATATGGTAGAGAATATTCAGTTCCACGTAAGAAAATATGCTGGTTAATGATAACTTATAACTTCCTTGTTGGCAAGTTGTTGGATTATGTAGTTTGTATAAATCAACATAGATGTGGATATGAATGATGACGGAAGTCCCATACATTATAGATTAGTAGAGATTTTCATTTGTTGTAATTTTGAACTTTCCTTGTGTGGTTGCAAACTGTATTATACTAGTATTCGTTAATGTTTGCCTTGGGCTTCATGCTTACAATAAATTCAAAGTCAAAACTTTCAACATTTTGAAAACGTGTAGTGTTTGTACCCAAATAAATTGAAAACGTGTAAAATACATGGTCCGCTGTATCAGAAATTTGCGTGGCACTTGAGTGACATTGACCAACCACAATGTGACAAGTGTGCAAAATGATAAAAAAATGTTTGTTAGTGAGAAAGAAGAAAGTCATGGTTTTTTGTTATTTTGGTGAAATTGTGATTGGTCAATGTCACATGACATTGGCACCTCAATGTCACCAAGTGCCACCCCAGAAATTTGGGAGAGGATTTGGTGTCTTTGATGGCTTTTGTTTCTATCTCTCTCTAAACCATTAATTCTCTCTCATCTAATTAATTTATTTTAATCACTCTTCCAACCTTCTCCCTTATCTAAAATAAACTAAAGGCACTGAAGCCAAAGGCACCGAATCCTCTCATCATAAATTTCTATCTAATCGTTTGACATCAAAAATATTTGGTGTGTTTGTCTAAGCTTTTAAAAAGATTTTTAAAAGCTTTTAAAAACTTGTTATGTTTGTTTACAACTCATAAAATCACTTTTTAAAAATAATTCATATTTTACCTCCTTGTTTAGAAAAAAGTTTTGGAAAAAGCCAAATAACTTTTCATTTGAGATGGTGAGACCAACTTTTATCTATGCTCTTTCTTATTTTGATTGTGAAACTTCTTAGTTGTTAAAGAGAGAGAGTCATTCTATAATTGTTAGTCAGTAACTAATAGATACCTATTTTTTCTTTCTTCAATAGAGATCCTTAATAAGTAGAAATGATTATTAAGTAAATTATTCTCCATTGAAGATGCTTAGAGCGCGGTCTATACCGCCACATCATTTTGAAACAACTCTCATTTTTTGCTTCAATAGTACAACTCTTAAAAATTCAATTTTAACTCACATACCCCCTCCGTCCCAAATTGTATGATGTTTTAGACATTTCACACGTATTAAGAAATATAATTAATTTTGTGTGGGAAAGAGCTATTATGAGCTGTTTTACAAAATTGTCCTTAATAAATGATATGAGAAAAATAAATTAAAGAATTGAAAGAAGAGAGAGTAATAAATAATTTGAGACAATTTTTTTTCAAAGCGACATACAATTTGGGACGGAGAGAGTATTAATAATTTAATGAGAAATGTTAACTTGTGCCCTTAGGGCACATGTTAAGAATTACACTAATAGAAATTATGTATTGAAAATTGTGTTAATTTATTGCTCAAAGTGTTTAATGTTTAGTTTTTTTCATTAAATTCTTACTAGTAATGGAATGAAATTAATGCTTAACATGTGCCCTAAAAGTACAAGTTAACATGACCCTAATTTAATTTATTGTAACCTAAGCAAGGAAGTTAGTTTATATTGTGGAAATTGAGGAGGAACGTAAATTATGGGGGAGTGTACTACCGGAGTTGTTGAGAAAGTTGTATTTTTTTTTTTTTGAAATCAATCAATTTTTTCCAGAAAAATTGAACTATGAAGGGAAAATGAGATTATGTTGTGGATAATTGGATTTATTGAGTTTTTTAAGTGGCAAAACAATGATGAGGAATTGAAGTGTTTGATGAATTATGAAAACGATGATGATGAGTCTTTGAGTTTGATTTTTGTGTTATTTTCAATCTCCTTTTTTCATTTTCTTTTACTTTAGGACCAATTAGCTGAATTTTTTTAATTAAAAAATTACAAACGTGACATGTCACTTAATTAAGTGAGCTGCCATGTAGACATTGACTAGGTCAAAGGGCAATATTATAAAAGGGACTAAAGATAAGGGACTACATTTGACAATGTTTTTTTTAAGGTATCAAAATTGCAACATTTAGAAAGACAAGGGGTCAAAAGTACACTTAACTTATTTAGTATTATGAACTGATTATCGACTTGCTTGAATCAATTAAAAAGGGGAGCAACCCACTTGGGTTGGCCCAGTGGTATTAGTTTAGGATCTGGGAGTTTGCTCCTCCTCAAGGTCTCAGGTTCGATTCTCTCTGGTGTCAATTTGGGTGGGCTAATTTAGCTTCTTAAAAAAAATAATTAAAAAGTGGAGCATTTTAGCAACCTATCACACTTCATTAAATGGATGTATCATCCACATCAATCAATTCCAGGTGTAAGTAGCCCAATAATTAAAAAATCGACTTCAAATATACAAGTATCATCCGCCAAAAATCCATTATTCAGGTTTTTGAGTTTAGTCAATGTCACGAGTTGTCTGGACCCCCACACTAATTTTGAGTTGGAGAACTTACGATTAACTGCAATATGAATTAGATTGAGTTAAAATAACAAGTTTTAGGCAATATTCACTAAATCTTAATTTTTTTTTCAAAGGACTAAATCTACAACTTAGAATACATAACAAGTTTCAGGCAATATTCACTAAATCTACAACTTTTTTTGAGAGGACTAAATCTACAACTTAAAAAACAACAATAACATATATATACTTCAACACATGCTGAAAATCATAAATTTTAATTTATTTTTCTCGTCACTCTAAATTTATATTGTCACTCAAATTGTTCTACCCGAAAATCCAACATGAAATTATGTTCCTCTCTACCAACAATGATAGTAACACAAATATTACTACCTATGATCAATTTGAGTCTATATAAGTGTGTAAAATTATATTTTTTTGACCGAAATTTGAACTCCGGACTTTGCATACCAACTAGGTTAAGCTCACGAGGACAATTGTGTAAATATATTAAATTGAAAAAATAAATAGTTTTACATTGTTGGTGACCTAATAAACAAAAAGGCACACTAGTGAGTGCTTTGAATATACTAATGATTAAATAATTTTACAAAACAATTATATGAAGCGTAATATCAGTGCATTAGTAATTCAAAACCTTTTTCTTGTTGAATTAATAAGTACCAACACATATTTTTGGAAAACGGTATACGGGCTTACACTTTCGTTCAGCATGTTTCCCACTGATTTGGTCATTGGCGCGCAGAGTGCAGTCCACAACAATTTTAGTGTCAGATGGGAGAGTTGAGACATCCAGAGCTAAAAATAATGAAATATGAGTACCCTTTCCCTCAACGACTCCATTGGGGTATAAAAGGAGCTTCCTGTCAAAAAAAAAAATAAAAAAATAGCCAGAGAACATAAAATTTGTTACTCCTATAACAAGCTAGTGATAAGAAAGTTAATTAGAAGCAGTTTATCTTAGTACCATTTATAGTCTCCAGCTACAAAGGATTCAGACTCGTACTTGTCTAAATTTGCAAACGAAAATTTGCAAAATTTCCAGCTATGGGTAATAGTGACAGGATTTATTATGGATAAGCAATCGCCTTTATTAGCAGTCTTGACAACGAAAACCTCAGCTCCAAAAACACAATTATCATCCAATAAATATCCTTTTGTAGGGTCTTTAAATGTGTCAAGGTTGATGAATTTTGGGATACCCCACTCTGTTTTCAGGACATGAAAACGCCTAACAGATGCATCTGCATGTTTGTTAATTTAACTAATTTATAATGTAGTATAAGATAAGGTATTTTTCTAATTTTCTAATCTTGCCTAAAAAGATATTAAACTTTTATATTAAATATGGTTTTAATCCCTATAAAATAGCTTCAATATGTCAAGTTAAACACTAAAATAATTTCATCAATATTTAATCACTAACTTAGTGATTTCAATTAGTAAAAAAAAATTGTGATTTCAATTTTTTGTTTTTGTTTTGTAGTTACCAAACCTAACAGAAGTGTACTTTATGATACTCAAAAATATAATCAACCTTAAAATTCATATCATACATATCATGCAATTTTCGAAAATTAAGTTTACGATTACTCTCAATTAAAATTTGTACCTTGAGTTGTAACGTATTCATCGTCAATAAAATTATATACTGAAAAGTTTATAATGGCGTTGATCTTCCAATCAACAGGTAATGAAGTTGGGTCCATAAGTATCAAATAAATAGAAACGTAACCCTGTCCATTCCCCTTTGTATTCCCAGATGGGTATATAGACAAGCTCCTGCGCATGAATGAAAGTTTAATAATATTGTCATGGTTGTGAACCTACTTTCAAATTTATCCTCGACACAAACGTTAACATTCATAATCTGATTATAAACAATCGCATATGTCTGTGTTGTACGTGTAACCCGGGCAACAAACACATCATCACTCTTAAGTGTCCTTGCCGACCATTATTTAAGGTCTAGACACATTTACATACCATTTGTAACCCCCAGCTTCAAACTCTTCCGAGACACATTTTTCTATGGAGGCCTTAGAAAGCAATGAGAAGGACTGCATTTTGAATGTGTAATGACTTGGCGGAGCTTTCCTTCCTGTAAAAGATATCAATATAAACTATATCAGTTAAATGATATCAATATACAGACATATATTTGTAAATAAACACACTTGTGTTACCAATTGTTGTTTATATGAATCACCTTTCATGGGTGTGGTTGACAACACTGGATCAACGATATTCATATCCATGGTAGAAAATGGAGTTAACATTGCTGTGAAGAACTAAATAATGAACCCTTAAGAAAAAAGAACTAATTAATGATGGTTTTTATCTTGATTTTGAGGTTTCTCAAAGATTATAATTTATAACCTTCACGGATTCCCTATAATTTATTATTCACCTTTATGTTGTAACAAGGAAGGGATTGTTTGTGATTTATGTATTTTGGTTGCTCATACCTTAATTATACTTAACAGTTTCAAATGAATTACACATTGAACAATTCTTTGCTTGTTTCAAATGAATCACATATTCTTTTCTTCAATGCATATTAAATCATTTCCTTGAACTTGACCATAATTGGATTTTGCTCTCATTCTTTCAAACAAATTACTAAACACAACAAAGATGATATCATAAAGAATAAAAGCATGGAAAGAACCAACAATGCTGCTACCATTCGTTGCTTAATTACATGGTTTTCTAATGTTGCGACCATTTTATCTCCTTTAATCTTCATGATATCATCTAACCCTCTATTGTTGCGACCAAATTTTCCCAAACCATTTCTTTAAACATATTGTGTGATTTTCTTTACTATAATGCTGCGATCATATTGTGTGGTTTTCACAATGTGTTAAAATGTATCTGGATCTACATACCAGTTTGTATCTTAAATGGTAAAAAGGAATAATTCTTTAAAATATTACGCGGTTTTCTAATTTGGTCGCGACCAAATTATCTCCTTTCAATCATTTTAAAGAATTATTTTCAGATGATATCATCTTAAACAAAATAATTTTTTTTAATAATGGTTCAAGTACGGACTAAGAACACCCTTAATGGTGCAACCCGGTCATATACATCTTAGCATCAGACTATAATTTACTTGACAATTGAACTCCATATACAAAGACTTCTTTTTTGGGAACTGAAGGGTTAACACTTAACTTAAATGATAGGTATATTGTGAATGAAAAATATAGGTGGAAGATCACTTTATCATTTTAGTGAATTTATTCCATTATCTCAGATTGGTGTGTAAAGGGAAAAAACGTAGTGTTCCACTTATTGCATGCTATCCTGATCCGATCCATTTATCATTTCTAAAATTTTAAAACTAAAATTGACACACAAAAAGCTAAAATCAAAACTGCTTAATTATACATCTGGCATCTATTAAAGTATCTTGGACTTTATAGCTTGATTACAGTATTGTGGAAGAAAAAAATACCATCAAGCTAACTTGGTATATTTTTATTTTTTTTTTACAAAAGCTAACTTGGTATATTCTTACGCTTATTCTACTGTGATGCATTAAATCAGACCATATATAGTTTGAAATTGAAAGTTAGTTAATTATTATGCAAAATTAAAATGGTTGCAACAGAGTGCCTTTCACTTTGTACACGATGCTGTCATTTTCAGGCAGTATTGCCGGGGAAGGAAAATAGATTGGTGCACAATAATATTCCAAATAAGTCTTTCAAAAAAAAAAAATTCCAAATAACTTAGTAACGGTTTTTTTGTTTTCTTTTAAAGAAGTAACGGTTTTTTGTTTATAGTTTTTTGATATAAAGTGTGTTTGGCACGTGCCAAGTTTTAGCTATTTATGACTTACTTGATCGTTTTAAAATTTATTTATGTCAACTTGAGGTGTTTTATAAATCGGTCTATCTATTCATTTGAGCTTAACTTAGTTGATAGAAAATAAAATATACAAGCAGTTTCAATTGAGGAAGAACTATAAACTAAAGGATATACTCGTTACATGTCATTCTTTCCTTATATTTTAGGATAACTATTAAGGGACTATTAACAATGGATTCAACTTGACCCAAAATAAAATAAAATGGATTCAAGTATTCAATTTGTCGTAGATCCTAAAATTATCAAAATTTCATGTATGTGTTTTGACGCTTGTAATATAGTTATTTGACTATTGAATTTCTGCAATATAGTATATGAAAAAATGCCATGTATATTTAATTATTATATTACTTCTAACAATTACACAAACTATTCCCTAAAAAAAAAACAATTACACAAACTACATTCTGTAAAAAAATAAAGACAGTTACACAAACTACATGAAGTGCTGTGAATATTTATCATTACTTTTCATTCATATTGATCCTATAGCTATTACTAAGATTGTAAAAATAATTTATCCAAACATCCGATCACATTTCATTTTTATTTTAAATTATATATCATATGCACTCGATTGTGAAGACAATTCATCGAATCTTGTTGAATTCAAATGAACAGCAAATTTTTCTAAAAAGTTTTAAACAATATAATTGAATGGTCAAATTGGAGCTCAAACTCATGATTTTGATTAAACTATAAGAGTACTTTAGTCACAGCTCTTTTCGACACACTTCTTTAACACCCACACCATTATTTGCTTAAATTTATGAATTCCACTGCTTTACGTGAGATTAAATTCCAAAGTATAAAACTTAAATTGATTTTAGTAAAGTGCTAGGAAGATTGTTGAAAAAATATTATTCCCAACACTCTCACTTTGCCGTACTTTATAAATAAATAGACTTGTTTTTTTTTTTGCCAAGCAGTTTAGTGGCTAAAGCTCACTTCTCCACATTTAAAATGTGTGAGCTCTAACCGCTAGGCTACTTGACAAAAAAAAAATTATGCAGGGGTTAACTATAAAGAAATAATAAAATATTTTTAAAATCAATATATTAAATTTAAGGATAAAATATGTTTTTAGTCTCATAGATTATATTTATTTTAGGTTTAATCTTTACAAAAAATTTATTCAATTTTTGTCTCAATTTTTTGAAATTTTACAAAAAAAAATGTTTTTAGTCTTGTATTTAATCTCTAACAAAAAACAAAGGACTAAAAAAAAAATTGATCCGAAAATTAACCAATACATGAAAAAAAAAATCACAATAATTTTTACTTATATGAAATGTAAATTAAAGCAACAACAAAAAAATAAAAATTGACAATAGCTATTTAAAAAAGTTGGATAAAATGCATTTTAAGAAGCTACTTTTATCCATAATTGACTATTTACTAAATAGATTAATCATGTTTTTTTAATGTAAACAAACAAGTTATTTGCAAAAAACGCATTGTCCATTTAATTTGTTTATGACTATTGTCTTAATAATTTTTACCGTTGAAAAAGTTTTCTCTATAATTGTTATTGAGACTAGAAGTATAATCTAACCAATATAAATAAATCTATCAATCATGTAGTAATATTTTTTACTTCAATATTTTTGCTAATTTTCGGCAATTGGATTTGTTTGAGGTAGCTCAATGTTTATTATTAGGGTAGCAGGATATAGATATATACCAACCAATTGATGAATAATATTTTTTGGGGTAGCCAAGGCTGCTCCTTGTCCATGAAAGGCTACGCCCTTGGGTGTTAACCATCTGATTTCCAGAGGAAATGAGCTCTGATAATCAAAAGTTTGGTTGTAAGATAAGGATAGTCTGGACAAAATTGTTTTATCAAGAATTGAACTCAAGTTCTTTCGAACGATTTATCTTTAATAAAACTCATTAACTACTTGAGTCAAAATAAAAATATAACATAAAGGAAGAGTGACTCTCGCTGATCTAAAACATCTTTTTTTGAAAAGCTGATCTAAAACATTTTAATGACAACAATCATACAAACATTACACTTATGAAAGATCTTATATGCCAAGCCTTTGATAACCATGTCTAACTAGCATAAAGTCTATCTCTATATATTACATGATTGTCAAAAAAAAGAAAAACTCTATATTATATTATTTAACAACAATAATATACACGCCAATAGACTTTAGAAAAGTTCTTATTGAAGCATTACTTGAGTGATTTTTATTTTTAATAATTTTTGTTTATACAATCAAATGACATAAATATTTCATTCAATTTCAAACTTAGAGTGTTCACTATCAATAAACATAAAAAGATCATCGTTCGAAGAAAAAAAAACTTTGGGAGCCAAAATTGCTATAGTTGCAAAACTTATGGGACGATTTTGTAGTTTTTTTTTTAGGGGGTTAAAATCGCAACTTCGTGAAAGTTAGACGACGAAAACTGCTATTAAACCTATAAATAATGTCATACATCAGACTCCCCAAAACCGATGCATGAATTTTTTGAATTTTTTCGATTAATAGATGAGACTAAATAATCTTTTTTTTTTAGGGAACTAAACTAGTCTTTTTTAGTGATTGAGGTATCCACCAGTTTATTTCCAAATTGAACTTTTTTTTTTTTTTTGACATTTCCAAATTGAACTTATTTATAACTTTACGTGGATATAGGTCTTTGGTGATAATTTTTTTTTATTACAAAAAACTGAACTGTGGAGAGTTAAACTGAAGACACGACATTAGTTAAGGTAACATCTACCGTTACGTCATGCATGGAAATATCTTCATTAGTTAAGGTAAAATCTACCGCTACGCTATGCATGGAAATGTCTTTTGTGATAACCCTTGAGAATGAATGATTTATAAGTGTAATCTTAGAAATCGTGGTTGGGTCTTACGCAATCCCACAAAACTGGTTTGTGATGTGATTATTGGGTCTTACGCAACCCCTTGAGAATGAGACTTTTTAACAACTACATTTAAAAAAATTATCCGATGTGAGACTCATTAACAACTACATTCAAACTATGTTTTTTTTTTGGGTCAAAATATGCTTTTTTTATTCTGAACAAAAAGTCAGTGTGACACTGGTTAAAAAGTCAAATATAGTAATATTTAATTAAATGCCTAAATAATGATCTAAAAAGGGTAATGTTTGCATTCAAAGTTATACATTAAATGCATCCTCTTTTCATGACACACACACAAAAAAATGCTTCCTTTTGGCTTAAAAAAATTTCCTCTAACCAGTACCCCGAAGGCACCGGTTAGCATGACCCCGATTAAGGAAGACAAAAGAGAAAATTTTAAGACAAAAGAGGAAGCATATTAATTCATTCATTACATAACTTTGAATGCAAACATTATCCTTTTTGGATCATTATTTAAACATTTAATTAAATATTACTATATTTGACTTTTTAATCAGTTTCTCGAAGACACCGATTAACATGACCTTAAAAAAAAAAATGCCGAATGCTTTTTTCTTACGGAAATATTAATGTTATGTAGAATTTTCCTTACTCAAAAAGAACAAAGATCATCTTGTTGAAAACAAGATCAAACATAACAGGCATAAAAAGTTAAAGATCGTAAATTTATTTAAATTCATAACGGAGATGTCTTTTTTGAAAAAACACATTAATTGATCGAGATATTCCATCACAACTTCTTTTTTTCAAGGAATATTCCATCACAATTTATGATAAACCAATTTTTGGAATTATAGCCAGCTTTTACCCTCCTTACAACAACCAATTTGCACCACCTATTTGAATGAATTTATTCCTAAAATCAAAATTATATTTTCAATTAAATTTCCATGATTATTTATTTCCATTTACATTATTGCAAATAACATACATAGACACACTAGAAAGTGACGTAACGCTAAACAACGTTCACTTTATTCATTCACTAAGTCACATTGTTCACACCAAGAAACCAAACGTTCACTCAATTACCTTCTAAGGTCTCTCAACAGACACACATATTATATATAAGTGCATAGCAAGAACATAATTTACACGGTTAAGTTAAGAAAACAAAATGGAGCATCACAAAATCATTTTAGTGACCATAGTCTCATTCATGTTTTTGTTTCAAATCATTCAAGGGTGGGGAACTGATGGACATGCCATTACTTGTAAGATAGCTCAGGTAACCAATCATTTTTCTTTCCATAAATCTAATTATTTCTACACCTATTGTATTGTACTGATCAAAAATATATATAATAAAACACAGACTTGAATCGTCTATAGTTGCAGTATGGTACTATGTTATATGCATGTAACGAGTAATATCACATTATTTTCCTTATTTTTGTGTGCAGTCTCGCCTTAGCGATACAGCTGCAGCAGCTGTGAAAAAATTGCTGCCAGATTATGCACAAAATGACTTGTCAAGTGTGTGCTCATGGGCTGATCGTGTCAAATTTTATCTTAAATGGTCTTCCGCTTTGCACTTTGCTGATACCCCTCCCAAGCTTTGCACTTTCCAATATGACAGTAAGTTCCCTTTTTATTTTGCATAGTTCTAATGAAAATCTAGAATCCAATGACTTTAAAAGTGAAAGATGTGATTTATTTATGTTTTTGATAAAGTGGAGGCCGTCAAGGCAGATTATTTATTTATCTCGACTATCATGAAATGTAGTACTGCACTTACCACTTGTTTAAACATTCATTCAGGAGATTGCAAGGATCTGAACGGAGAGAAAGATAGATGTGTTGTGGGAGCGATTAACAATTACACCACTCAGCTTCTTGACTATGGCAAAGACACTAAATGTAAAAAAAACCTTGCCATGACCCTAAAAATCTTATGTCTACATTTATTTTATTTATATCAGCTCTTATGTGTTGACTTACCAAATTATTGCTTCATATGGGGAAATCACAATATCAGATAACCTCACGCAAGCACTTCTTTTCCTTTCTCATTTTATGGGAGATGTCCATCAGGTATGTCTAACAATAACATAACAATTACTTAGCTCCAAATCTCGATCTCCCGAAATCGAATTCCCAATAATTGCCAAAACACCGCCTTCATGCAGTCTCCATGTGGGTGACCGTTGAATCAAGATAGGACTCGCTTATTTCAAGCAGATTTTTTTATTTTTTATTTAATAAACTAAAACTCCAACCTCACAATTTGCACCGACTTGGTGACTGCGTGAATACGGATTTTGTAACTTCATGGAATCTTGATTTGAATCTCCCATATTCTAAGTTTATATCTTAATTTGCAATCATGATGCCTATTTTTTGCTTGGTTAATTTGCAGCCTCTACATACGGGTTTTACCACAGACAAGGGAGGAAATTTAATTGATGTTCATTGGTTCACAAGGAAACAAAATCTCCACCATGTGAGTGAGCCCAATTCTCATAATCATGAACCATCAGCTACAGTGTGTTCTATTTCACTATCTACAATACTGACTGATTCTGTAACATATAGGTTTGGGATGCTAACATAATTGAGACAGCAGAAGAAAGATTCTATGACACTAACATAGATGAATACATCAGTGCTATTCAAGAGAATATCACGGTATACTTGCAGGCTGCAGCAGCTTTCTGTTATCTATTTTAGTAAAAGTCTTTTGCTAATGACACGTGACGAAATTTTACACCTCTATTTCTCAACATTTTTCGCACATTACTGCAATCATGCACGAGATTTTTACAAATACTCAAATTTTATGACACAGAAAACATGGTCGGATGACGTAGCAGGATGGGAAGCTTGCAGTTCTAACAAGACCACATGCCCCGACATGTATGTCCTATTACTAGTTTAATTTGTGTTCCAAAATCTAGCTAGAAAATCCCCAACATTTATCTGTATAAAGTTACTTAATTAATTTGGGTAATTTTTTAGATATGCATCTGAAGGTATTAAGGCAGCATGTCAATGGGCATATAAAGATGCCCCTGAAGATTCTGTACTAGAAGGTAAGCTATAATAATTTTGCAAGTAGAGTTTTTTCATTTACATTTTCTAACTGTATCATGAAACAATACCCTGCAGATGATTACTTCCTATCACGTTTGCCAATAGTCAGTTTGCGATTAGCTGAAGGAGGAGTTCGATTAGCAGCAACCCTCAATCGTATTTTTCAGTGATGCAACATGTTCTGATGTAATTTGTTGAATTATTATAAATAATATGTGATTGGTTTGAATTATGATGCTTGAAACAGAATAAAGTTTCTGTAGTACCCTGTGGAGGTTATCTATCTTGTAGTTTACCAAATTAATGTCATTAAGAGCGTTATTTGATTCAACATACGATGCTTAACTCACCCCAGTTGTTTTATTTGAACATACGCGTAACACTGTCTTCTTGTATGTTTATCTATCACTTTTCATCTGTACATCATATACGAACTTCAAAAATAGCATACAAAAATAAAGGGACGCCACATTAGATATCTCATTTGCATGTTTAAACATCATTTCTCAACTCACCTCCACCCACTCTTCGCCTGAAAATTATGATGGTGTATGTGATCGACAATTAAGAGTTAGTACTAATATAAATTTTGGAAAAAGAAACTGTTATTTGGTCACTTGTGTCCCAAGTCTCCTTGTATTGTACCTTCATCCACTCTTCGCCGGAGATAATGAAAAATTAGGATTGTCTTTGTGATTGAGAATTAAGAGTTAGTAATAGTAATAAAAAAAATAAGAAAATGAAAAGGAAAAAAAAAAAAACCATTATTTGGTTACTTTTGTGTCTCCTTGAATTGTACTGCGTCTACTTATATCTCGTTGACGATCTATAGTTTGCTGTTACATAGTGAGAGATATTCTATTGATAAATTGGCATATTTCTATTGAACCTGAATAACTAAATAGGCAACACAGGAACCGCAACAAGAAAACAAATAACCAAATATCATTGAAATGGTTAAATAAAAAGGCAAAGATAGAGGGAAAAATGGTTTTGTATAAGATTAGAACTTCTGAGATGTGAATATATCTCAGATCATATATTGAAAACATACGAGAACCGAAAAAAGAAAAAGAATAAAAACTTAAACTTGCAGTGTAATGTCAAATTCAATGTTTGACCATTTTCTAAGCCACGAAAAAGAGGGGGAGAAGGAGGAATCCTAGTTTCATTATGCAAACCTACCCTATTTTCAATAGATTTACTTTGTTTTTTCTTCACTTTCCTTGTTTTCTGTTGGCGATGATTTTTACATTGTATGGTGTACAAAATCTGATCGCATGATTCCCAAATTTGATGTGCAACGCATTGTCAATCTTTAAAATGGGTCGAGATTCGTACCCACAGGCCACAGATATCTCCAAGCCAAACAAACTGTTACATATCAGATATGAAACTCCTAGCACCAGACAAGAATTTTCACCAAGTATCATGGTCATGCATTTATCCGGTTTAGGGCGACCTTTGCTTTGCTTCATCTATGTGGAACGTAAGCTGCAGATACACAGGTAGAATATTATTGGAGAACAAATGTGAGGAACAGAAAACCATTTGAACGATCGAAAATTCAAATGTTAAAAACTGTATACCTTTGTTCCAACATAAAATGTCATAAGCAAGCCCCCAAGGACAGGCAGCCCTGTAAAATGGAATTTTGTAATTAAATTAACATGTATATAACTTCTGATATGTTAAAAAGTTAAGGATCTCGACAGACCTTCCTTATGAAGAAAAGAAGAAAGCAACCAGTTAATACCGCTTGGTCCAATAACAAAACCAACCAGGTTTGCAACCTGTTAACAAAAGTCACAGCTCTCAGATTAGATATTGACTATAATTTTGTTTTCTAAAAAAAAATGTGACTGTCTACCAAAACAGATATGAAATCACTCAGGCAAAAAGATAATAATGGTAACTGAAGTCATTGTGGCGGAGAATAGCTAAGAATTATAATAATCATATATGGTTAGCTTTCAAGGGAAACCAAGGACAAACCACGAGGCAAGTGATTGTAACCGCACCAGCAACAGCGCTGAGTTCACGAAATAGGAATTCCCCAAAAGAGCTTTCAGCCTGATTTTCAAATTTAACTCCATGTTAGACTAGACAGTAAGAATCACAATTTTGGACCGTTGAAAAATTTAGACGAGAAAAACAAGGATATACATTATTACCTTAAATGCTTTTGTGGCTGATTTTAATACCAACTCAGGGATAAAGAATAAACATGTCAACCACGCCCATGAAAGAAGCTTCCTAAGGTTCATGAGAATAATGAAGCATAAAATATTTGACCAAAGAATGTGCATCTTTACAAATAGAATGGATTAAACAGACCAATAAAGGGAGCGTACCACTCTAAATCATGCCAGATGGCAACAAAAGTGAATATAACCCATACATTTAAGAGCTTTTTCCGAGATCCCCCAAGAGGAATGTACACATACCTGAATTTCTACCCAGTCAAATTTAAGTTATCATTTGGGAAAAACTAAAAGCTAAATGGAAAATCAAGGTTAAAGAATTGATTGCACCTCACGAGCCATTTGTTAAAGGAAGCATGCCAATTTTTCCAAAAGCCTTCCAAGTTGTGGCAATTATTAATACATTTTGGCATATTTTCTGGAACCTCTATCCCGTTCACCTACAACACAATTCCAAAGTCATGACTTTCTCCACATATATACATGGACATTTATGCTTAGATGCTAAAAGAGCAAGTAACATACCAGTGACCAGAACCTGAAAAAGCGCCAGATCAGTAAAAACTTTAGCCACATGAAGTTTAAGACCTGAAACAAATACATAATAAAAATATATATTTAAAAAAAAAAAAAAAACACCGTGGTAACCTAAATTGGAAGCATATTTATCAAACTATAACTAACAGCCACCACCACTAAGCCTTAGTATATCACTAGGTAGGTTTGGCTACATGTATCGGTTGGCGTCATTAGGCTCAGGAGAACCACTTATGTTAATTTTATAGTCATGTATTCTCTTACCCCATATCCAATGATGAACACGTCCATAGGAGACAAGTGCTTCCACAAACCGCTGGATAAAATTGATGAAGAAGTATTTCAGCTACCATACGATAAAATTAGAGTAATGATTTGAATATAAAATGTGATGCTTTACCGAGTATTGAAGCACCCACCTATTAGCAAAGGCATTGTAGTAGAACAGATGTGTCATGAGCTCGACAAGGATAAAACACAATAACCAACGGAATCCATAGAGTATCACATTTCTAACTGAATTACTATTTTGAGGAACATCTAGCTGCAAAAGCATTAGAACCAGTACCATCAATATAACATAGACTCAAGCAAGCATTAAAGAAAATTGACAACAATTAGCAATGCAAGAAACGCCCAGGACAAAAAAGGACTAGTTGTGATTATGGCTCAACAGTAACAATTTGATTGTATTACATAAAATTCACTAAAGTGTTTTGACTGATTACATTTGCATTTAACTATATAGTTGATTAAAGTTTCAAATTCCTCCAATTTAAACAAATAATATCTTCCTTATACTTACATTTCGGAAAATAGCAGGATGAGGATGCACTTAACCCCTAAAGGTTTCACAAGGACCACAACCATACAATTGTAATGAAATTCAATCATGAAACTTATATCCTAAAAATAACTTTCAGTCACACACCTGCGAAGCGAAAGCGTTGAAGCTCACTATTGGACCGGCAATATAAAGCGGTGCATACACCAAATAACAGAGGTATACGACATATCCAAACTTGTTGACGTGTAGACTTCTCTCCTGATAATGAAATTAAAATTATGTACTGGAAAACATGTCACTACGTGCCTAATAGAAACTATATAATTATAAAATGGAAAACTTGAGGGAAAAAGAAGCGTAGAACATAATTTAGCAATGATGATAAATTTCACCCCATGCTTTATTTTTAAATGGTAGCTATCCTAACCTGTAAAGCTTGATAGCATGTGTTTCCTGATTTGCAAATATGACAACGTTGACAATGTTTCTGCAATCATCAAAGAACATAATATCAACAAAATTATTATAGATCACATGAAGCAGTTAACATGTCAATAGCTACATGACAAAATGTGCATTAGACACTGATACTTCAAGTTAGTATGTTTCAAGCAAAATTATTTAAATATCAATCAAGCAGTGCCACTTTGAGGTAATATCAAAAGCTACTCTTCAGTGATAAAGTTTTCATAGTATATGCCCCAGCAATATAATGAATAATCATCACCACACCCATATCAAGTTAAGAGAGGAACTGTAGAATGGAAACTTATACTCAAAACAAACAAATACAATATTCCTTAAGATAGTAATACCTCTTGATCAAAATGAGAATCTTGATTTGTCCAATGATAATCCAATCCAAAACTTATCATGCGCAAAACAACTGCCACAAACAACTATGCTTAGAAATAAAGAAATCTATATTTCTCGTCATGTTATACAAAGACATGCATATTAAATCAGTAAATGCACAATAAAATAAAATTTAGATCATCGAATTTTAATATCCAGCCCATAAGTATCCTAATTAAAAATCATCATAAGAAGAAACCAGTTTCAAATTAAGTGAGGAATGATCAAGTTTGGATTTGCATAACTTAATATGAATGCTGGTGATGAGAATAGTTCAACCACCAAGATGGGAAAATAGAGGTTACGTAAAAGATAAATATGAACCACAAATACATGGACAATTTCAACTTTAGATGCTACAGAAACTCAATAAATACCAAAGTTGAAACATATGTGCCACCTAAAGCTGCCGCGGTAATTGTCCAAAAACCTCCATTGTTGCCTGCAATATAAATACATAGCTTAAGTGGAAATATAATTACACCTACCATAAAATTGTAAATACAAACAATTGAATGAATCTTACCCAAACATTGAGAATGAATATCCTTCATAAATCCGATTACAGAGAAGAAAAAATATGTTGCAACTCCAAATTATCAGTGGAAAGTACTTTTTCCGTGCAAACATCTGCAGAAATATCATTTTAGTCTTACATGGTAACTGAGGGAAGAGTGATAAATATGGTAATTAAATGATAGACCAAAAGTCCAAAACAATATCTATTTAGGAACAAGTAGATCATAGATGCGATATTTTATATGTTTGCCATTCATGCTCCTAAAAACGATAGAACGAGACCTATGATACATCCCCACCATTGGATATACAAATCTCTCTTAATGAATACCTATTTTTTCAGTCCACAAAACTATTCAAAGTTTTAACCCATATTTCTTTAGTAGGATCTTGGGAATTCTTGTTGCAAATGCAGACTTCCTATATAATTAAGTTACTGCACAGTTTTACTATGGTAAAAGGTATTAATCTATGGGATCCATGATCGATTGGTCATACCATTCTCATTTGAGTAATCAATATTTTTTCAAACTTTTCAGAGTCCTAGAAACAAAAATACACACATAATCGACATGTAAACAAGCAAAAAAAACTCATATTTTTAAGTAGAGAGATGTATGCTTGTGAATAATTCATGAAATTTGATATGGATGCCTTTTAACTAGATTTCTATATCGTATATACAATAATCTTACAAAAAATAAGAGAATCGTTATGACGTGAGACTTTCAGTGTTAACTTAAGTTATTACACGCACCTTAACAAGAAGAAAATTAATAGTAGCGATTGAGAGCACAAATATGATGCTGCAAAGTGAAACAAACACAAAATTAGACAGAACAGCGAAAAAATAATGTCAACATTAAAAGAAACATCAAAATGAACTATGAATTCCATACCATGCTCCATGCAGATAAGATAGGTAGGCGAAAGAAAATAAAAGCCAGACAATGGACATTCCTCTCACATTGAAATTGAAGAAAGCCCTAATCAAATTGGCTAGAAGAGTAAAAATACCAAAGACAAGTGTAAGAATAGGTAAATTTCGTCGAAAATTCCTCCACTGAGCATCTGAGACATCCTTTACACATAAGAAACAGAATAGGAAATGCAATTAATCAGCAATAAAATGCAAAAGCAATAAAACAAATGGTGATAAGGATAGAAAGAGAAGAATGATACATACATTGAGGTGATTAGGTATGAGCCATCCAGGGCGTAAACCGAATAGTTGTTTGTAGTGATCTACGACGATAAATAAAAAAAACAAATTAAAGAATGTTCATCAATTAAGCCATATCGTAAGTGAGAACTTATATACCGCGAGAGAGTTGAAGGGAGCGTCTGATGATGATAACATAGAAACTAAATGCATAAGCGACGAGAAAAAACAACTCTTTCTGCTTCCAGGGTGCACTCTTTTTCATTGCCGACGACACAGATCAGATCAGACTGGAGATCCAAGAGACACAGGACAAAACCTTTGCTCCATTTTTTCTTCCTTTTTTGCCCTTCTTTTCATTGTAAGCAGCGACGTGTGTTTGATTATGTGGCACGGATAAATGTTTTTAATAAAATTGATTTTGAGTTATTCGCGTTTGGATAGATTCAAATAAAAGTGGATTGAATTATAAATTTTTGTGTGAAAATCAATTCTAAAATCATTTGCTATAAATCTTGGCTTCAAGTAGAATTAGTTATGGAGACTTAATCAATTTTACTCGTCAACAATCAAACATATGTGAATCAATTCTACACCTCTAAAATCAATTATGATCCCTCTATAAGTGAAACTAAACATACACATAGATTTAAAAGTTCGAACATCAGATTCTCAACTAATTTAAGATAAAATACTAGCCACAAAATTACTTAAAAATAAAAGTTAATTAATTCTTATGAAATTCACTCATTTAATTTTAGTACTTTTGAAAATAATCACCTCTTTTTAGCTCGTTTTAACCCGACCCACATCCATCCTCCTTTCACATCTCACCCCTTCTAAACCATCCAAGTCCGACTCGACAGGTCCCAAATCTTACTTCTAGATAGTAGAAATTTTGTTTCATCTCTTAGTGAAGAAAGTTCTCTCTCCCCCATGATTTTTGTTTTTTTTTTTTTATGAAAGACTAATATGAGTTATCTCTTGCTAAAGGGGTCATATTTGATTATAGTTATATATCATCTTCATTTTGACATTTTAAATTGTATTGATCATCTAACTTTTAATATAATGAATTAGTTTTTTTATTGTAAAAGAGGAATAATGCTAACAAGTATTGTCAAAAACACCGTTTAAAAACCTTAAATTATACTAAGTTTTATATAAAATTATGTATTTAATGTATTAGAAATTAAAATATTTAATTTTATAAAAAATATTTGAAATCTTTAACGAGTGCTCGAGTCAAGGAACTAAAGGAATAATTGCAAGTAAAATCTATATCTATAATATAATAAAGACATATTTCTTAAATTATAAGTTGTTTTACAATATTATTGAAATATTAATGTTATTTTTTCTATTATATCATTAAGTATTTATTACTTTCTCTTTTTTCAATTCTTAATTTATAAGTCGTTTTAACCGTTCTCTAAAAAAAAAGTCATTTTAACCCACTCGAGTTGACCTGATGATATTGACTTCGAACTGAGAGTGTGCTCCTCCTCAAAGTCTCAGGTTCAATTATCACTGATGTCAATTTGGATGGATTAATTTAACTTTTTTAAAAAATTATAAATCATTTTACAACATCATTGAAACATCAATGTTATTTTTTCATACAAAATTAAATACATTTATTTACACAAGTGAAATGGACAAAACGATTTATAATTTAAAACGGATTGAGTAGCACTTAAGGAGTACAAAAGAGGAGGTGGGACTCTTTGCGTGTGATATATATTGGCTCTGTTTCATTAGGACCTCACTCACCTGGAATATATCTGTCCTTGCGTATGATATATATTATGACCTTGATGGACAAAAACAAAGCATGCAGCTGGTAAGAGTGAGACAGCAAAAAGTGTCCTTACTTTACTTACCAACATTATATTTTATTTAATTTGATTGCTAGCTCCCTTACATTGTATTTCTACTTTGCTGTGTAGTTTTCATTTAATTAGTTTTGTTCAGTCAAACACGTTTCTTATATATTTACAGTAATACTAATACTTAGAACAGTATAAACCGGGGTCCATATGAATTTGTTTCAACTCTTAACACCGTCTTCTTCTGTTCAAGAGCTTTCACGTAGCAATCAAGTACTTATTTTGTTCTTCCCAGTAATAAGCAAGTACTTATGTCAAGCGAAAAACTAAATATCACTTAATTTCAGGTGAATTTACCAGAAAATTTAAACCTCAAAATGCAAGTAGTTTTGACTTATGAACACTATCAACCTAGCTTAGTATTTACCTCAACAGGAATAAAGTAACGTGTTGGTAAGGTGAGTGAGATGATGGGTTAAATTTCCCAATGTAGATAACCCTTTTTCTAGAACTAGAATAGAACCATTAGGTGTTTAGGCACGTGGCAAGTGATGATGAATCAATACAAGAAGCAGATCTTAAATTAAAGTCATCACGTTCAAATATGATAGAAAGATTCTTGTTTCTTCAAAAGTTAAGAAAATGATATATCGATTCGTTAAAATTACGAAAAAATATAAGAATATTATATTTGTACATATAAGCATATAAGAACTTTTTTTTTTTTTTAAGAAGCCAAAGTATGTTCATAATTTGGTAAAAAAAAAATAATGTATTTAAATTATAGTGTTCTTGGTGTAAAAAAAAAAGTGTTCTTTTTCTTTATGGAAATAATTATAGTGTTCTACAATATACAAATTTTTGAAGACATCAAATAATATAGATAGAATAAGGTACTATGTTATTAGAACGATGTATTTATCGATATTTTGTTGATGACTGATTTCTTTCACGTATAACTGAGGGTGACATTTAGCATGGGAAAGGTTACTTTTTTCCCACCATGGGAAAGTTGTTTTTAACCATTTGATTAAATGAAGAACACAATCCTATCATGCTCCTCTAACACGGATTTTATTTCACTTTCTTCCCCAACTATTCTCTCTCCCGCGTGTCTCTTTCACCCACTATCTTCATCTTCCCTTTTCCATCAACGTGTTTTTTTTCTTCTTCTAATATTTGCATATCAATTATGGCAATAAAATGGTACAAATTACATTTATAAAATGATACAAAAGTAGTTTGCTTCTATTTTCCAATTTATGTGTTCCATGGTACTAATTATCTTGCTGTTAAAGTAGAAATTGGTGCTATCTGCAACTCTTGGTCTAAACATGTTAACACCCCAAGTCATTAACAAGAATTATGTAATGGCTTGCAAGAAACCCAGATGAAATATCTTAGTGTTTCAATTTTTGTGGGTTTTGTTTTTTTTCCAAAACTAAAAAAAGAGTTTTCTTATTTGATGGATGTAGTGACTCCATTGAAATCAAGATAAAAAATCAGATCTGAAAAGAGGTTGATATACATCTTGAAGAGTCTTGCCATTATTAACAAGAAGACAATCATTATTATTGATTTGAGGCGTTTGAAAAGTGTTGGGTTGATAAAATGTGCAGAAGCAGAACTGAAATATGTGGGAGAGAGAATGGTTGCCGGTTGGAAAAGAAAGTGAAAAAAAATCCAGTGTTAGCAGAGCATAATAAGATTGTGTTCTTCATTTAATCAAATGGTTATAAACAACTTTTCCATGGTGGAAAAAAAATAGTCTTTCCCATACTAAACCCCACCATAACCGAGCCTTCTCGTCAAACCATATTTTTTTGTCCACAATACTCAAACATGAAACCTTAAGTAAGGTATTCAAGTCGATTCTCATAAAATATTATTTAAATCAAACATATATAGTTTGTTTATTCTTGGTCCTAACGTATAGACTGTTAGTCCCTACTGCCTAGTACCTAGTCTACCAAACCCGTATAGTGAAATTCCATGAAGAGCATATATAAAAGCATGAACATGTACCATGTTACTCACACTCCTACAATTTCTTTCTAAATTGCAAGTAGCTTGTGTTTAAATCCCACACCTTCAATTTTTCTTTGATCTTGAACACAGCTTGTACATCCTTGTGTGATGAACACCACTAGAACATTAGCTATGTCTGCAACTACAAAGAAAGAGTACGGTAATTCTAAAGAAGAAAATGAGCTGAGAAGAGGACCTTGGACTCTTGAAGAAGATAGCTTACTAATACACTATATTGCTCGTCATGGTGAAGGTCGTTGGAATATGTTAGCCAAAAGTGCAGGTATATATAGATTCTTTTTGTACTCTTTAAGGTTAGAGGAATAATATGTACAATCATATACTGTTTAACTTTTTTGTTTTATTAGTTAATTAGTTAATTCCAACATTTCAGGATTGAAGAGGACTGGGAAAAGCTGCAGACTCAGATGGTTGAATTACCTGAAACCTGACATTAAGAGAGGGAACCTTACACCACAAGAACAATTGTTGATCCTTGAACTTCATTCCAAGTGGGGAAACAGGTAATAATATCTCCATAATATAATGAATATATATGTATTATTATCCATAATTAACCAACATGGTGACCCAAAAATGTATTTGGATTGTCTCTAGTCATCAATCTACACATTCACACAGTCGATACATTAGTGGTCTTGAATCGAGATCGGAAGAGGCAAAAAAACAAATATATTTTGATTTTTCTCTTTAAAATATCAGGTTTGAAATCTGGACCATTTGATCTGATCTAACGGTCATCGATGTGTTGACCATGTGAATACGTGAAATTTGTGACTGCAAACAATCCAAATAGATATTAGTTAATTAATGAGATTCGTCTTTGCATTTGCGCACAAAGATCCTATAGTTTACAAAACCATAATTAGCCTTTTGCAACCACAATGATTAGAACATTTTTATGGTTTATTTGAAAATAGGTGGTCAAAAATTGCTCAGCATTTACCAGGAAGAACAGATAATGAGATCAAGAACTATTGGAGAACAAGGGTGCAAAAACAAGCACGCCAACTTAACATTGAATCTGGTAGCAAGAGATTCATTGATGCTGTTAAGTGTTTTTGGATGCCAAGATTGCTTCAAAAGATGGAACAGAACACTTCTCCAAGCTTTGATCACTCTTCTATGACAAATATGAATAATTTTGGAAATTCTATTGAAGCTTCAACTAGTAATTCAAGCTTCAATATTCCTTCTATGTCTACATCATCCTATCCACAGAGAGGATTCATAGATGCTTCAAGTGGAAATCATTTAAGTACTATGTCAACCAGCTTCAATAATCCTTCTTTGGATTTCTTCCAATTTTCACAGCCACTTGAAATTTCAGAAAACTCAAAAAGTGCTCCAAATGTGTTTGAGAACAATGTTTATAATGTTCCAATCCAAGACAATTTCTGCATTGATGATACCAATAACTATGGCTTGGAAGGTCTAAACCTTGATCCAATAATGTCTTCAATGGAAACTTATGACTTTTCACAGTTTGATTTTCAAACTACAGAAAGTGGTTTGATGTTAGACAACATGGGTAATACTTTGTGGAATATGGATTCTGTGTGACAGTGTACCCGAAAATATGACTACTAATAATAATAATAGTTATAAAGAATCTATTAGTATACTGATTATTAGTGACTAAATAGTCTCATTATGAGAGATTAGTAAAGTGTAAGGGTATTAAGGTTATTGATTATGACTTATGAGTATTGGGTAGTTCTAAAGGATCATATTTATATAGAAATGAAGGAGAGGATACTAATGTTCCTCTTCATGTATATTAATTAAAGTTGGAAAAGCTGTAATAATCTGAGCAAAAGAATGTATCTTGGTTGTTAAGGGTGCATTTTTGACATGATATATATATTTATCCTTTTGCTTTTCATTTTCCTTTTTATTTAAAAGATAAATTATAGAGGTTGTAGTTTATATATTTTCAAAGAAATGATGTTAGAAGTGACAATCAACAAAGTGGAGTCACATCTTTATGGTGAAGCGACACTTAATAAGTAATGCATATTCATATTTCCAAGTACAAACACCCACTTGCAATAATTAGTGGTTAACTCATAAAACTGATATACTCCCTATGTCACTATGTGTACAAGCTCATCATTTTGCTTCTTGAAAAGTTAGAGAATGGTAGAAAATGGTTACATAGCTTGCACACGTATAGAAAATGGATATGACATTGAAATGTTCATGCGGGTAACAAATTGAGAAAATAAAATAATTGTTTGTAATTATTTGTGATTCGTCGAACATTATTCATGATTTAAATCTGAAGTGTTAATATCACATATATAATAAAAATTGTTTTCTATGATAAGTGATAACAATGAGTTTATGCTTGTATATTCTGCGATTGGACTTGATATTTTATCTTAACAAAAAGTTAGATGAATATGAATTTGATTACTTATAAATTAGCTACAAATGAAGTCTTCACATCGATGGATAAATTTGAACTCACATTTTTATGAAATATGAATCGCATTCTTACCGACTTAAGCAATTTGTTAGTTGCACTTGGCATCTCTTCATTTCCAATCTAATATACCACTCTAGCAGCCTTCTTGTTTCCTGTTGCAATCATAAGGAGGGAATCTTGTGTCAATAAAGATTGCATTCCAATTCCAACTCTCAACCTTGGTACTTTTTTGCAGTGATGGCATATTTCTCACAGCTTGACAATGAAGAAATTGACTAACAAATATTCTTGGCTATATTTTATTCTCATGTGCTCAATGTCACAAGGAATTAGAACTTTTCATCACAACTTTTAATAGATTCATAGATTCCTTTTTTTAACAAAACACCCTGCAAGTTCACAAACCGCATTACAGAAGAATGAAAAATCATCCGAAGCATATGTGGGGTGTACTAGAAGCAAATATCTTTCCTCCTTTAATTTCAAAATGATTTTGGATGAAAAAATAGAGATATAAAATGTATGATTTTTTTTTTTTGAAACGGGTATCCTTTGCACGAAAATGCAAAGACTAATTTCTCGATCCGGATATGACCTCAATGGATGATAAAGTTCACCTTCAAGAGATTTAACCGTGTTGCACTCAATGTTTTTTTTAAGAAGCTATATTAGCCCACCCGAATTGGCAATATGGAGAAATGAACCGCAAACCTTGAGGAGGAACACACTTGAAGATCTCAAGCCAACATCACCATGTCAATCTAATGTTGGATTTGAACTCATGACTCTAGTTAAATTGGGTTCGGTTAATTCAATTTTACAAAATTAGCTTGTATGAAGATGATTGACCCTACTGATTAACAGTTGTTCATGTCATATCACTTTCAATCTGAGACTCTTGAGTCTAACCTTTGAACTTTGATCGATGAGCATTTGAGGCCTCAACTTTATAACCAAGCTAGGTAAACTTGTATGATTAATTTGTCGAATAATATAATCATAACTAAATTAATTTTTTGGCCTTTTTAAGCATAAAGATTTGAAATTTATGTTGAAAACTTGCACAAATACTATATACTACAAAAATTACTCATTTTTTTAGTCATTCTCTTATTTTATGTTTTTCATTTTTTTTTTCTTCTTCTCCTTTTCTTCTATCTCAAAAGACTGTAACTATGATCGCTAACTTTCTATTATTTTTTATCCCAAATCCGAAGTGATATACTTTAAAATTTACAATGTCAAAAAGACGAAATACAACAATATTATGTACTTATTTCAAAAACTTAGTTATTTAATAGAGTAAAAAAAAATTATAAATTTAATAGTTTAAATAAATGGTAAGATAAAGAAAAAAATTACTACATGAAACTTGGTGTCTCATATCATATTAATGCCAATTAATTACGTAAAAAAAATGTATACATCCTAGTCCACATCCTTGATCTGACACCAATTATATTTGCAATTTTAGCCTTTTAACAAGTTTCATTAAAAAAAACACCTATGACATTTTAATATTAAGAAAGCTCGCACAAACATGCGAGATCCATCCCTTTTCTTTCTCTTTTCATTTCTCGTTCTTTAATGAAGTTTTGTATCTTAATAAGCATTGTTACATCATAAATGAATGTCACAAACAGCGGTATCAAACAAATGTTCATTTTGGGGAGAAAAAAAAGTAAAGAATCAAATTAATATACATTTTGAATTTTTAAATTTTTATAAATTTAAAGTCTCCGTAAGCTCAGTTCAGTTGGTAGGAATATTGCGTATTATATGTATAGGTTGAGTTTCAAACTCGTAACACTCCACTAATTTACTATAAAGGTGAATTTCTAACAACTAGCTTACTTGAAGAAGAAAAAAAATACATACACTTTGAAAAATAAGCATATCACATTGATTGAAATAGGGAGCATTCAAAGATCAATCATTATGGAATTATGCAAAAGATATTTGAATAAAACAGTAACATATTAATTACTGATTTACAATTATGAAAGGTTCAGTTTGACTAGCCAAATTAAGGCAGTCTCATTCTGTGACTTTACGACAGTAATCTCACCCAAAAATCCTTATCCTTTGCTTAATTAACGGCTAGGGTGCCACCAAGTTTACATCTCAATTAAGCAAAGCTTGTGATTTGTGTCACTTGTAGATGCATCTAGTAGTTGAGGTCTTAGAAAAACTGGGTCAATAGGCTTTCAATTCATACGCATGATGGTATGATAGTGACTGAATATACAGCATTGATCAGATATGAAAGCAACATATACATACATGAATAAGTTTTAATGAATTTGCATAACAATTGTTGACACAAATAGTTGAGCATTCCGTCACGGTTATTGTGATTTGAGTGTAATTTTAAAATTCGATAAATGATAGGTTATAAGTAAAATTTATTGTAAATCATCAATGAGTTTGATGGTTCTCCCTGACTTTTATATAGGATTTGCTTAGGCTAATTTAGTTTTTTTTTAAATAAAAGAAAATAATAATTTGCCTAAGATATAATTTATCGTATAATGGGGCCAAATGGCGTGACTACTGCGGTTTCAATGTTGAACCACAGAAAGAGATTGCTTTTTAAAGTTGTTGTCTCCTAAGTTCATTATTTTTTGTATTCTATGAATGAACCAAGTAAAGTAAAGAAACATCCCCCATATCATTGAATCACATAGCTATTGTATTCAGTTTACTGTGCATTTTTTCAAATCTTCAAAGTCTTTGAATGAAAATAAAGGACACGGTCAAAAACAATATTTATCACAAAGAAATAAATGACTTCATTTTACTCATGTAGCAAACTTTGCCAACTGTCCCAGCTTACTTGTTCATGATTCTTTCCAAAACGTGCTTATTTTGGAGGCCACTCAATATGTCTATAACCATCATTTTCATTTTCCCTTCTCTTATCTTTTGCTTATTACTATTAGCAGTGGCGGCATGAGTATGATCTTCATATTTTGAAGGGTGCCAAAAATATATATACATTTAAGGACTTGAAAAATATAGAGAATCTAAATTTTGCATGTTATTATTAGTGTTAAAATGATTTAGAATGCAAATGTTATTATTAGTGTTAAAATAGTTTAGAATATAATGGAGATGAATGTTTTCTAATGTTGTTTAGAATAGAATGGTGATCGTAAAATTTATAGCAAAAGAAATATTTCAAATGAAAATAAATAAATAAAATCTCTCTAAATCCACACAATCAAACATTGAGATAGCTAAAAAATTATTTAAGCTTAGTTGTTTTTTATATCATGAATCGAGCAAACTGTTTCCTAAACAAAAAAAAAATGAGTAATATAGCACATAAGAGATTTTGTTTTCTAGAATTGAAAATCACTTTGAAATTATGTTGAAAATACCTTAAACTTATTTGATCTTAATAATTATTTTTGTAATGCATGCATAACTCTAAATAATATTAGCCATTTCTGTTATTTTTATATCATAGGAGCTTTTGTTAATTAAAATTGTTAAATTTTTATCTACAATTTAATATTTCAGAAGATAAACTAACGAATTTTACGTTGACAATCATCAATAATAAATGTTTAAAAAATCTTAATCATAAATAAATTTTTTACAATTCAACCAATAACTTTTTTATGGATATTATTTAAATTATTAAGGATATTAATTATTTTCTAAATATACACAGTGCTCCTAAAATCTTAAGAACGATCCTAATTATTATTACTCACATTCACATAAACCACAACATGTCACTCTATTGGATGTTGTTATTCTGTCATTTATCCTTTTCTTATGTCTTCCGTGACTATATCAGTGATTATCGGTCTAATGTTGATGATGTTCCTTGTCTAAATTTAAAGTGGTAAATAAATTTCAATTTTCTTTTTAAAAAATAATAATAACAAAGTATCACAATTTTATGATGTTATTTAAATTTAAAAAGTAAGTTCTTTGAATAGTTAAAAAAAATATATAAATTCATTTCAACAAAAAAAAAGTGATAACACTAAAATTTACTTTTGTATATTATTATTGTTGTTGTTAATATTACTCCTATAGAAAAGTAGAATCGTAGCATATTGATATATGACGATATATGTATGATGTGTCAGGTGGATAATAAGCTGGCGTATCCAATCGTTGGTTTAGACTTTAGATAATGAAAACTCTTTAGGAGAGAAAAAGGTGGCATATGCACATAATTGCATGTGCACCATTTGTGCTAATTCATGTGAATTGGAACATTTGAAATGCAAGACAAGAAGAAGATTAGATTGGTAGATGGATGGATATAATTCTTCCTTTACTTTCAATCAAAATAGACATCTCTCACTGTCAAATGTAATGTAATCAAAGCGTGACTAGACCAAACTCCATTTGGAGAATGAGACTGACTTCATGTTCATGGTGGGATCCTTTTACTTTCCTTTGCTGAATTACTGATCTTGTATACTTTGATTGGTTGTTGCATTGCAGCCCACAAGTACAAAAGGTCCCTTACAAGGTTACATCCATTTGATTTGATTATTTCCTTTAGACATATAACTTTTTTCTCAATAAACCATGTTGCTAAGAAATTTATTATAAGTAAGCTGTATTCGAAACAAAACTACAATAATCGAGCTTAATAAAAGTAGAGTAGTGTTATTTGAGCATCCATTTGTTTGACAACCAAATATACAACCATATTTTTACAAAGAAAAGTATATATTAACACGAAAACCAAAGTATGAGAGAGAAAGTTGTCACAAAAGTTGTTATAAAATGGTTGTTCATATATAATTTCTCGTAAAAGTAAAAGGTATTTAGAAATGTAAACAAGCATACACTTCACGCTAATAGATTCTCTCGAGTGTACTTTTATCAATTTTTTGCAATTGTTACATCTTCACCAATAAATATGATGAAATATATTTCCACATTTGATGGATATTAAAGAAAAGAGAAACCTAAATGTATAGTTGAGATGTAACAACGGAGAAAAATTAGGAGATTTACATTTGATTAAATTCATTGTCACACTTCATTCGAGTATGTGATAAAGTCGGAGACCTTTTATTTCTCAAAAGAAATAGTAAAAGATTTTACTTATAGTGAGATAAATACATTCAAAAATAAAAATAAAATAAAAAAAGTTTAATGATAATGGAATTAATTAAATTAAATGTTATAACTATCGAGGCTTGAACTCTTACGTTACAAATTAAACTTATTAAAAACAATCAACTCTCGTTATCATAAACACTCTTTTACCTTCTTGTCATGGAAGCTCACAACTTCTCTACAACTCTCAAACTCTTTCTTCTCTTGTTCATCGACTACAAGTCTTGAGGATGGATGGGTTCAATGGAATTCTTTTAATCATAGTTGCATCGTTATTAATGTTGATGACAATTGTTTAGGTAACTCCATCAGAGCTGAATTTGGAGGCTTACTTCATCACCCTTCTTGGTTTTATATCTTAGGTTACATTTCAGGTGCATCTGACATCCTTCTTGTTAAGATTCATGTGAGTCACCTTAGTTGTTATTAAATAAGAAGTTGAACTTTCTAATTGTTATTTGCTACATGCATTCCTTTCGTTGTGTTAATATCCTCGAGAAGTCTACTCTCAAATTACATAAACATGCTACTTTGATTCAAGACATTAAAAAATTTCTCAACCATGATTGGCATGCTTCCATTACCCTCACCCTCTATGAAAAAAATAGTTGTGCTAACTGCTAACTTCCTAACAAAGCTTAGTGCCTCTTCTACCTTGGAGCCCGTGGTTCACCCCTTTCCTAAT
>Ga0315914_1000671_pt1 | contig 45750 bp, 26 predicted proteins | sample MpolenodulesMG_FD_203920 | JGI IMG/M metagenome (GOLD analysis project Ga0315914, IMG submission 203920) | Medicago polymorpha root nodule microbial communities from Los Angeles, California, United States - elongated nodules | ecosystem: Host-associated > Plants > Roots > Nodule | place: USA... | reverse complement strand
GAAAAGGGCGATCTAAGCAAAAGTTAAGGATCATGACAAAGTAACTGCATCAATCAGACACGATCCACTTGGGGCATCCAGTTATCAGAAGACCTCTGATTCGAAGCGTCTGCAGATCAAAGACTCGGAACAGGAGAAATTCAAAGTTGTTAGGGAGAATAGCCGTTATTGTGTTTAATGTACCTCCCGATTATATTTACCATTTTCCAAAATTTTCAAAGATCCGTGGAGCCGTGCCTTTGGCAGGTCACCACACAATTCATCAAATTTGAGCTTGTGCCAATTTATTTGGAACTCTCATTTATTCTCTTTGCAAAATTTCTTCTATTTTGATGACAATACTTGAAGCGAAAAATTTCAAAATACAAAACTTTTTTTTACATCTTTTGAAAAGTATGAACAACAAACACACTTTCTTTGAACTCGTGAGTAGTTGAAGCATACATCAACATCCGCCTCGAGAACGGTTACACTCCGGAAGATAAACATGGCTAAGCACTATGGAGAGGACCTCTGCTTTGAGCAAGATGCAGTCGTAATCCAGAAATACAATACAAAAATTCAAAAAAAAAAAAGAAAGAAAGAAAGCTTGCTAATCTGAAAACCTGAAAGGGCAGCTTAGGCAATAGAGAGCGTCCTGGTGGACTGAAAACCCAAACAGGCAAAAATTAGGGGCACAAAAAAGGAATATATTCACGGTGGACTGAAAACCCGAAAGGGTGATCCAGGCAAAATTTAGGGATTTTCGAAAAAAAAAAACATGACTGCTGGAGCATACCAGTGGGAAGACACTCTGCACCGGTTTACAAATGGCGACTTCTTCCAGATTCTTTGGTTAACAATGGGCTTTATCTCCCAGGGGGCATCAATTTCTACCTTATGTCGGGCTTCACCCCGTCAACGGCTCAATTTGTTCACAATAATATCATCTCCAAGGAAGTTTGTCGAATGTTTGTACTGCGATGTCAGTCCACCTCCCATCTTACCTGTCTTGTCTCGTTTCATCGAGTCTCACCTATCATATACAGTTATACAATTATACGGTCATACAAAGTTGTACATACATCCATACAAGTTACATTCATACAATCATACATTAATACTTTCACGTATTCATACATTAATACATACACAACATATACACAACATCAATTCACACGTGTTTGCATCAGTCACCCAAAATCTTGTTTGACTATATCCTTTCAGTTCGGTTCTCAATTATCGTTGTGTCAAGTAGCAAGTCTCAACCAACGGACAACTTGCATTGCAAAAATAACACAATGTTTATGTTTTACACGTCTCGTTTACAAAATAATTGCAAAAAAAAAAATGCATATAGAAAATGGTCTTTAGTATGTAAAACATTATATTGTATGTAAATAGGATTGCGTAAATTTTTTTAGAAGTTGAAGTTTTATATCTTCTAAAAAAAACTATAATTTTTTTTTTTTAGAAGTTGAAGTTTTATCTTTTTTTAACTAATAAAGTGATCTATTCAAAATTGGACACAAGATTCCTTCATGTTTCCTAAGCTTCTAATAATGACCACTACATAGAGAAGTCACCACACATTATTTCTTTACCTAGCTTAATTATGTTTATGAACATTAATTGCCACGTGAAAGGCTTCTTCAACTAAACCACTCACCAGTCACCAATCAAATGTCCAAAAATTCAAATAGATAGAAACTTTGGGATTTTAAGAGTTTTTGTTCCTATTCAAACTTGGAGATTTAAAAAAATGAATGGCTAATAATCTAGCTTATAGTGGTTAGTTGATGGTCGATAAATTAACTTGGAGATTTTAAAAATGTGAATAGATAATAATCCTACATTCACACAAGTAAGACAATTGTTAGCCTTTTGATTTGATCCTTTGAACAGTTGAGATTAACACTTTATATTTTTCATATTCTGTGAAAATTTATGATGTCCTGGTACTAAAAATACACGCTACAATACTGAGGCTTTTATGTTGGAGAAGAACACTTCTAAGAAACCCGCCAGCAGTGTCATTGGGCCATAAGAGACATGCTTAGCTTGACCATCCACTCAACCATGGCCATTGGTGGAAGAGCTAAGAATGAGGTGCAAAACCTGAAATCAAATCATAAATTAACAAAATGTTAATTGTGAACTTTTGCAACTCTATCAAGAAAAAGTCAAAGTAAAAAATGCAAACCCTTTCGGTCGTGTGTCAGATGGGGAACTGAGACCAGACATTGTGTGAGATTGAATTTGAGATATATTTCGAGTTTGGGATATGGAAAATATTTAAGTATCATTTGCATGCACACGTGGCAGATGATCATAGGTTTTGTATCCACATGAACCAACCACTTTTATTTATTATTTGTACATGACAAAAACCAAAAGAACAATCAAAACATGGCAAATTCTATCCCTAATTTAATTTTCCCTTTCCCACCAATCAAAAGCCAACACAAAGACTTAATTTTTATTATTGTCTAAAACCAGTTTATTCATATTATTATTTTATGATACAATACATGTTTTGATTCAACTTAATAGTTATGTTCTGATAAAAATTTAATATGATAGCTAATGTTAAAATAAAAATCAATCTCTTTTAAATAAGAATTAAAAGATAAAATTATTGTTAAACATATTTACAAACAATTCATTTTGATATCACCAAAATTGTGATGGGTAATAAATTCGAGTCACCTAGGCCACAACAGGTTGAAGACGTTCACGAGGAACACTTTCAGATGTTCATGACACAATCAAAGGAACAAAAGGATCATTTTTTATTTTTTTTGAAGTAGGAACAAAAGGATCATGAATGTTCTGATATACGTACCTTGTTTCTTGAAGTGATATAGTGGTAAACCATTATTCACAAATGTGTAGTTAGAAACCAATTTAGTGCATTTTAGTGACCAATTCTATAAATTTTGTAGTGACTAATTTTGGAGTTTGATTCACGTAATCTATAAAATTATCTAAAGATATACCACTAAATCAGTCTATAAACTTGTCAACAAAAAATTCTCCAAAGTCATTGCGAAAGTATTTTGTTGTTGTTATCCCTATACATAGATTGTTTACACACACACACTAGTTTTTCACACCCGTGCAACGCCTGGGGGAATCTGTTTAAACAATCAAAATTATAACTTTATTCCCAAGTTAGGGTGTTTACAACAATTTTAACGGTCCACAAATATAAATATAAATATAAATACATCAATAAAACCACTAATCCACCACAATTGTAAATACAAATACTATAAACTACCATGTACCACAATTGTTTGAGTAATGATATTTGTAAAATCATTTTGTGACAACTATTGGGACAATCTTATTGTTCTCTCTTCTTATTGGTAAAAAACAATATATATAGAGAGAGAAAGAGGATGAGAGAGAATAAGAATATAATGTGAGTATGAGAATAGAAAATTGTGCCAAAATAGTTGTCTAAATATCATTTCTCTAATTGTTAAAGGTTATATGCCTAAACCCAATGCCTACTTACATACATATATCAACACAAAACTATTAAGCTACCTTATGTATAAACTCAGTCTTCAATACAATAGACTACTAAGCTACCTTTTGACATGAAATCACCCCTTGTTCATTTTTTTCTCTCTATTTCAATGTAAATAAGTGATTTTCACATAGACCTGAGTTTTTTCTTCGTGGTTTCGTCATATGAGTGTGGTGGTGTGTTGTTTTTCTACTTGTGCGACGTTGTTTGATTTCCCATCTTATTGCGGTGTTCATTTATTTCATATTGAAAGATCGATTATTCAATCAAAGATTTGGGCATCAACGTTGCATATGCGGAGGCATGGGTATTCCCGTCAACTTTAATTTTATCATATATTGTTTTAGGCATTATGTCGTTATATACTATTAACTTGGATGTTGTGAGTTTGTTTGCAAATTCATTTTTTTCGTTTTTATCGATGTTGAATGACTCTATCCATTTGAATGGATAAATATCGTTTTCTTTTGTAAAAAAAAAAAGAAGGGATACGTAATTTTTTTTTAATTTTCCTTAAAAGTTTTGGTAATGGGTCAATGGTTGTTGACGTCATTTATCGTATAGAGTCAAGAATTAAGAATTGCTCCAAAATTGGATTTTGACGTGTATTCACAAGTATGCATATCACCAATCACAAGTGTTGTTCAATTTAGTTTTTGCTTTTCAAAATTTTAGAGTAAATGGTCACTTTAGTCTCTAATTCTGTTACAAAAGTCTTTGACTGACTTAGGATTAAATACATAGTAGTTTCTGAATGTACATTTCTGTTATCAATTTAGCCTCAGACATGAATGCATGTAAAGGATTCAATGAATTTAATTGGATAATGAGTGAGCCACCTAAGTCATTCCATTCTCTTATAGTGCAATTCGTGTGTGATGTGATGTCAATCAGTATAGAAAAATGAATTTTGTTTAACCATCTATTTTCTTAATTTGAATTAAAATCTACTAAAATCACAATACCCAAATGTAAAAAATTCAAACCGTAAATGCTTGCATAGGGTATCAAACCGTAAACTTAACCATAAGGGTGGTTATGTAAAATGCATTTTATATAGGGAATATGTAATGATACAATTACATATCAATGAGATAAATTAATAACATGTGTCTAATCTTTAGACCGAGCCTGAATCCTTGTTAGCTTTGGACCACAAACAATAATATTGAATAATATTTTTTTTAAAAGAATAGGAAAATATAAGAAGATGTGTGGATCCTCTTCAAAAATATATTCGGAACAAGGTTTTTTATAATTGATAGTGTCAAAGATAAAGCAGGTACATAATCCTAAGAGAAGTATTAGCTCATCGACTGAACCTCCTCTTTGTTTTCAGATATATCATTTTGAATTCTCTCAATGAAACTCATCATGGTGTTCAAGCTCTTCTCATCTGAAAAATAAAGGAGAAAACTATTAATTAAACAACCATTTTTTTGGAGAAATGACAAACTATTTAATACATATAAATAAGAATATGTTAGAAGACCACTCATTAGAAACATATAAACAAGATAAAAAGAGAGGATTAGTAGCACACCTAATCTTGGTACTGTGTGTCCTTTTGGGTGATGAATTACCACAGGTTCAACACAAGAATCTATTAGCTCTTTTCCATACTGCTTCAAAAAATCATGCTCTCCTGCAATAAGCACAAATTTCTTTTAAGGAAAATAAAACAATTTTTTTTATAATCAAATACAATCTATTGTAACTCATGTTTATTGTGACATAGATGAAAAAGGGATAGACAGAAACTCAATTATAATAAGCACACAATTTCAGTCACCCCCAACTCATGTTTATGCTCTGCTTCTTGTAAAAAAACTATACCTACTTGGGAAAAAACCATATCTAAAGTTAATGTAGAATGATTTCACACTTAGTTTTTTTTTAATCGTCAATGTTTCGTCCGAATTTAAACCCACGACCATGATTGATGGGAGACTAAACTCAATGGAAGAATGCTAACACAAATTAAAATATGTTTAACCTTTATAATTAAAATGATAATCAGTTAATTAAAATATTTATATAAATACATTGAAAATTGAAAGGAGAGGCAGATGTATGTACCTAGAAAATGAAGAGAGGGGCAACCAATTTGTGAAGAATATGCTTTCTCTACCACTGAAGGTGCCCTGAACTTTGCCCCTCCTATTATTACAAGGAATTTCACTTTGGGAACTTTCGTGAGTGCCACACCCTACACATATAAATGACCATTTTTCAAATACAAAATTTATACAACTTAAAATACAAATGCAACAACGAAGCAAAGCAATGTGGACAAACAACAAAGGAATTAAAAGTCAAGCCATACCTTCTCCTGAAGACCTGGCAGTCCACCAGATAATATCGCCCCCTATTTTGTCAAATTCAAACACTTCATCAGATTTAAATCCTTATACCAATATTATTTCACCTTATGAATCAAGAAGCTATTAAAAGTTTAGATGTGCTATTTCAACATCAGTTTTTAAGCATTAGAATTTCGGTAAAAAAGGAAGCTTCTATGGTGCAGTCAGAAAACCGACTTTTTTGAAAAAGTTAATTTTGATTTTAAGGTTTAATTCATTTTTAAATTGTTGATTACTGATTAATGATCAATAGTAATTCATCTAGTAATGCTTGCAACATCTTGGACTTACAGGTACTATTTTATCGTTGGCATCTTTAACATGCAAATAGATTTGATGATATTATGTGATAGTCTTAAGTGTTACACTTTGTGGGGTGTTACACTTAAAACAAGGTAGGATAAAATTAGATTAAGTGTAGTCTTGTTAATCTGATGAATTGATGATACTATGAGGACTGAACTGTACAAACAGTGGGGTGTTACTCACTACACTTTTGATATTATAGCGTTAACTTTATGAGAAAAGTCATTTTCACTGAATTAGGAAGGTAATGAACGAACCTGTGAGAATCCAAGAAGACCATCAAACGGTCCATGTTTGATCATGTAATCCTCAATATATTGCAAACACTCACCAAAGTTTGTGTACTCTGTAAATCCCTGTTGTTGTTGTTGTAACACAAAAACATGTTAACAGAGACAAACAAACAATAGATATATTACGTAATAAAAAATTGAAAAATAAAAAATAATAATAACCTCGTTGAACTGGAACCACTCATAATAAGGAGGGTCGAAAATTCCTTCAACATCAGATTTGCCATTACAAGGAAAAGGAGCATCGACAAAAACAAGATCGAGTTTGTCTAGAACATTTTGTGGCCACTTATGTATCTGTTTTTTCATGATCTCTCCACTTGTTCGAAACCCATGAAGACACAAAATTCTTGGTTTTCTCGACGTGTTTTTCTTCTCTTCGTTTTGCATCTTCAATTCAATAATCAACAAGAATCAATTAAATTAAATTAAATAGGAATTATGGACGGTGCTTACAAAGAGGATTGTTATGAATATGAATGGAAGATGGAATAAGGTTTGTGGAGGCAGGCACTAAAATGAATTTAAGTAAAGGATTCAGGGTTTTCATTTTATTTTTTATCTTTTATTGACGTCGATGCTTATGGTTTAGTCTTCATTCACATTGAATTGAATTGAATTAATTAATGAGTGTGGACCGGATTCTCTGAGTCCATTTCGTGTGCAATGCGATGCCTTACGATGCTTCCATGTATGTGGTTGCTTTTGGAATGTCTATTTTTCATTAAATTAAAATAAACAATGACACAATTTTAGCGGACCCCCCCCACCCCTAGCTAGTTTCTTCTACAACCTCAATTTTAGCTTATTTTTGTGCGAGTAGTAGTATATACGACCCACACTTACTTAGACACAAATCCAAACAAACTGAGCTAAGCTCACAAGTATAATGTAATATCCACACTTCATAATATCTCTACCAACTGAGTTAAGTTTATGGGAATAATAAAAGACTTTCTCTAGTATATACTATATAGTTACTCCACAAACCCAATTAAAAAAATACCAGACAATCTCTCAACTATTTTAATAAAATAAAAACTCAATTTTTTTTTGAGAAAAAAAAAACCTAAAATGTTCAAAACAAAACAGAAATAGAGAAATGACCATTATTTGTGAGGTTGGCATAAAGAAATATTTTTTATTAAAATAAATGTTATGATTAGTATCTTAAACTTATTTCTAAACTGATCGATGATTTATATGCCTGGCTGCGACGAGGAACGACTAGTATATCTATTTTTTTGTTCATGGCTGCTTGTGGTATGTGAGAATTAAGTTGTGTATTGCGAATGAATTGGTGTCCTCCTTCACTCTAAGGCTCGCCACATTTAACTATGCCTAATTGCTATCAAACTGCTTTCTTAATCAACGACATGAATCTGTCACGAGGTCGACCAAGTGGAATGCGCACAATGCGGATGACATGATTTTGAATGTTGATGGGAGTAGTCTCGATAATCGCAGTGTTTCAGGGTTTGGGGGTTTGCATCGTAATGATGATTGTGTGGGGTATTGTTGCTTTTGCTGGGAACATTGGTTTTCGAATATCCAGCATGTAGAACTATTGGCAGTATATCATGGATTGAAAATAGCTTGGGAATTCGGCATGCTAGAGCAGTTGTGTTATTCATATTCTAAATCAGCAATCAAATTGATTAAGGAACTAGTTAATGATTAACATCACTATGTTGCGATCATTCACAATATTCAAGAGCTGCTCTCTCAAGATTGGTGAGTGGAAATAGTTCATACTCTAAGGAAAGGTAATGCATGTGCATATTACCTTGCAAAGTTTGGGGCTAGTTCTTGTGAGGCATATGAATCCTTTGTTGCACCTCCATATAGAATCATCGTCCTCCTACTAGCTGATGCTAGTTGGATTTTTTTTTCTAGATAGTTGTTTTCCTTTTTTTTTTTTCATTTGTAAAAAAAATCGACCATGAGACTAGAGCTGGTCTTGGCTACATGCACATTGAAAACAAGGAAATCATTATTGTGCGATTGAATTTATTTTCAATAGGCAAAGTAAATGAACTACATAAAACTATACAAAACTGTGATGTTCTAGATTCAAAAGTTGGTGAATGTGCCCAACTAACAATATCAACATTGTTAGTTGAACTGTACATTGAAGACATGACGGCTTCAAAGACGATGTCATTTTAAGTAGTGTTGAAGTTTATACCAAATATTTAACATTGATGGATTATTTTAGGAGTTTGAGAATCAAAGATCAAGATTGAATATACTTTATTACAACTAATTTATTACAAAACTTAAATGTTTTTCACGGTCAAAAAAAAAATTTGTACCCAACATTTTGTAGACGGTATAAAACGTGCGTGAATCGAGTAACGTAACTTTGTTTCTTTCTTTCTCCCTCCAAATTGTTTTGTCATTGATTGATTATCCAACAAGTCAATTTGGTCAACAACGAACACGCGTGCGTGCGTGTACAATTCATAAATCAAATCAAACTAATAATCCATTTTCAATTCGACACAGTTAGGGTTTCATTTCTTCCAATTATGGCCGCCAATCCCCACAGAGCTGCTTCTTCTTACGGCGGCGCTGTCCCTTTCCGATCAAGGTATCTCTCTCTCTCTTCCTCCGCATTTCAATTCATCGTTTATATATATTGATTATTGAATTCTATTTGCTGGAATGGATTGTAGAGATGGACTTAGTACCCGACCCGGTGCGGCCTCCGATGAGATCCAATTGCGTATTGATCCCATGGACTTGGACGATGAACTCACTGGTCTTCACACCCAAGTCAGAAGGTTGAAAAATGTACGTTTCCACCATTTTTATTGCGTTTTTTTTTTTTTTTTGTGTGTGTATGCAATTCTGAGTGGATGTGATTTTGTTGCATAAGATAACTTTTTTTGTTTGAACTTGATATCCGGCCCAAAGACCGAGTAATCCAAGGGTTCAATCCCACCATCCACTTGCGGGGCCTACTTAAAGTCAGAGTAGCACACCCGAATTGGCACTGGGAAATTGAACTTGAGACCTTGAGAGGAGCACGTCTAAACCAACACCACCATGCCAACCCAAAGGGTTTTGCATAAGATAACCTTGATTGATGAAAACCATTACTCATTAAGGTTCAATTAGATACCTCCCCTTCCTTCCCCTCCTAAACCCTCAATCCAAACACACCCTTAATGTTTGGAAGTTTGAACTCAGAATGTGATATAACTATCTACAATTTTTAGGTTACTTATTGGAGAAGAAATATGCGCATGTTCTTGTCTCCAAGTAAATTGTCAATAAAGAGAACGATATGAATATGTTTGTTGTTGTACTATGTAATATGTATATACTACTATATATGCTACCTGACTTTTTCTTTCCCCATTCCAGAAAATACTATTTAGCAAAATACTTATAATTGCAACATATATTGCATGATAATGTGGTAACTTATGGAAAATTAAGTTAAATTTTCAATTGCAAATTATGAATTCTTTAATCTTGATAGCTTGACTTGTTAAATTATGTTATGTTAATTATTCCTTTTAGAATTTGGTTAGGCTTAACTTAAACCCTAAAGTTAGTTAAAAAGTAAGAATTGACCAAGCCTTATAAGGATTGATTTGTTCATATCTCTAATTGACGTGAGATATCTGGACACCGCTTCTCGCATAGGAATTGAGTTGACATTGGAAGAGTGTACAAATGTGGGTCGCCCAATAACAGAGAAATTTACAATTCCTGTTATTGAAACCAGCTTGATGAAATTATAGTGTATCTAAACTTATTTCCTCATTCTTTTTTCTTTTTCTTTTTGGTTTCCTTTGTTGTCATGCTAAATCAAATATTTCTGGTATAGGTTGCTGAGGAGATAGGGACAGAAATGAAGTATCAGAAAGATTTTCTGGAACAGCTGGTACATAATTTGTAGACAATCTCTTGTTTAGATTTTGTCTGTTGGCTCAAACTCAAGTTGTTGCCATATTTAGGAGAAATAGTTTTACTCTTGAAATGTTGATGGCCTTAGATTTTGAAAGCTGAATCTTGTGGAAGGAATCATTTTTTATTAGACAATTAGGGTCAACTTAATATTATGTTACGGGTCTTAAGAGTTTGAAGGAAAGGAAAACCGCGTCATACATGCTGTTGTTATATTTTGAACTTTTGTCATTTAAAACGATAGAGTAAAATTGATTTTTATCGAATGTTGAGTCCTAGTAACTGATCAATTTATGTACTCTTTAGTAGGTAAATGTCCCAACCGTCTCGTTAACATTTTAATTTTTCTATTTTAATACAGCAAATGACAATGATAAAGGCTCAAGCTGGAGTGAAGAATAATCTAAGAAGATTGAACAAGAGCATCATCCAAAGTGGTTCGAACCATATTGTTCATGTTATTTGTTTTGCTTTAATTTGTTTCTTTGTAGTTTACTTTTGGTCTAAAATGTCTAGAAAATGATACTTAAGAATTTAAAGACAGCTCCCTGGTTGTAAGATTTTACTTAAGGTCTCTTTTGACGACTCATATGACATGATTTTGTAGCTTTGTTGTAAAGAGAGAACTCTGAAATCTTTTGTAGGTTTCAAAATATCTTACTTTTGAATTATTGTTATTGAGTATATGGTATAGTTTATTAGAGGAAAAAAAAAGAAAAGAAAAAAGAATATATGGCATAGTTAAAGTAGGTATTCTATTTGAAAGAAGGTTGTATAGTTTACTAACTGTATACCTCGATAAAATAATGTTATGTGTTGTGGATAAGAACTGAGAATAAACATGCCTTAGGTATAGAATTTGAATTACTGAATAAAATCACCCCAAAGCTTACCGACTGAGAATTATTGCGCCTGAAAAAGTGTTAGCGGTCAAATGAGATTGAATCGTTGCCACAATGTGGTTTTTGAAGAAGCAGAACATATTGCTATTATGTATGGTTATACAACATAAAAGAATGCAATGTCGAGGATGATCCTTGTCATTGGTTTCAATAGCAAATCGGGAATTGAAATTAAATCGTACATCAAATTAAGGACCATCACGTGTGTGAATGAAGACCCTTAGTTTCTTTCACTCATTTCTTCTGCTTCAAGAACTACACGGCGAGCGAGTGTTACTCCGTCATTGATTTTGACGTCCCTTTGTTTCTTTCACTCGTTTTTGTTCCTTCTTGTCTATTTTTGTATTTGTGCTATTACTGGTCCTATAATCGTGTGCTATCACCTTTGTGGTGTATTGTTGCATGTGTTGATAACAATTAGTAGCGATTGCTGCTCAAATGCCCTGCACTTTACTCATTTGAATCTATATATGCAATTTCCTATTGTAACTTTTCTTGCCCACTCTTGATGTGATTTGGAGTGACCAAAATCTGTATATGGTTTTGAATATAGTTTGATTGAGCTACATATTTTTTTTATTTAAGAAGAATATCTCATCAGATTTTTTGTCAGCTCTCGACTTTATGATATGTTATGTGGTCTGACTAAGGTTGTCTTGTCTGTAATTATTCCGAATAGCTTGGTGATTTTGACAAATTAAAGACATAAGAAGAGATCTATTGTGGTTAATTAAAATTTCCAAGTTGTTGACCTGTGGTTATATTTGTCTGTTTGCAGTCTGTTTCAAAGATTTTCTTGATCAGAGATTTATTCTTATGTGAAGTTTAATATCATATGTCAAAACTTTGGCCTATATATACCATATCCACATATTCATAATCTCTATATCTGTCCAAATAAATAAATTGCAGAAGCATTGCCTAAACGAAACTGATTCACACTCTTCATATAATTTGGGGTTATAAGAGTCAAACAAATTTGACAATTTTTGTTTGACCCGTGCGGCAGCACGGATGAAAAGTCTAGTATTTCTAATAGAAAGAACTTCCTCGGGCAACCTGCTTCTTCTGCAGCATAATGTAACTTTTGAAAGATTCAAATTCTTGTCTAACCCTTTTTTTCAGACAAAAAACAATCAACCAATGATAAATTAATCTATTACTCTGTGATTGTTTTTTTGAGGGGCTATTACTCTGTGATTTGAGCATCATGCAATTAGCTAGTTAATTTATGGGGTTTGACTATAACATGTATGTTTTCGCATCAAAGAGCATCCAACCAAACAGTGGTCAAATTATTGTCTCCAAATCTACTATTTAAAGCCATACAACATATGCTCATATTTAAATACTTGTAAGTTATATGATATCATCCAACAAAAAAAGAAGTATACAAAAGCGGTGCATCCAAAGCTGCCAAAAGTAATATTCATACAGAACTGAACTTTTAAAAGCATAAGGTTTATGTTTCCAAAATAACCAATAATTTCTCTTCTTGGTATCATCCATTCGGTTCATTGACCTCCGATTTGCAATGCTACCAGAAAGTAATCCTACCCTTGTGTTTGCATCTTGTAACAACATAAAACATGATTTATTCATACCTTAACTCTACCAAAACAGAATTTTGCTTGCTCCTCTAACAGCATCAAAGAAAACCCATGATGCAGCCATGTGTTTCTTTCAATTTGTTAAGGATTAAAAAATGTAGAACAAAGATGAGTTACTACCTATCCTTATAATGTTTATCTAAAATATAGATTTATACATGTTAGTTTATGCTATTAACTTGAATGTTGTGAATTTTTTCATTCTTTCTGTTTTTAGCGATTTTAAATTTTTATATATCAATGTACTATATAAATTTATCATGAATGAATATTTTTTATTTTTTTTTATCAAAAATAATCGTAATTATTAATTGGGAATATGATTCGCGCAATTGTTTTAAGCAATACAACACTAATTAGTCATTTAGTAAAGGAAATAAAGCAAAAGATAAAGTGAACAAAATAACTACAAAACAAAATTTAGGAAGCAAAATTAAGAAATATACATTGACAAAATTACTACAAAACACTATTTTTATCTATTTTTTTAATTTGGAAGCGCTAATATTAATGGAGAAAAAATCACTGTGAGTTGCCCGTGAGTTTTGAATTTATGAGACATTTGAAATTTTTTCTACAAAACAAGTGCAAGAAACATCAATGTCTATAAAAAATGCTTGCCTAAAACTATCAAGGTAACGAGGACAAACAACAATGAAAAAGGATCCAAAACATTAACCACCACAGGTATCATCACATGAGCGAGTCTTGTATTTTAACAAAGGGAACATCACTCTGTCCAAATGCTATTCCAAAGGCAGGACATTTGCCTTAACAAGGTTCAAGATTTCTTTGTATACATGGATTGCAGAACAAATGATAGCACTTCACAATCACAGCCTGCCAAATACAGATTAAACTCTTGAATAATGCTGTTGCAACAAGTTTTATTTAGCCTTCTACAAAGTTCAAAAAGATTTGGCTAAGTAAATGCAAGTCCAAGAAAAGGCGCCAAAGCAGTTTTGTAATCTATCCATTTCGAAGCAATCATAATACCAAAGAAAACAAGTGAGTAAATAGCTCAATTGAGCACTCATTCAATAAACTATACCAGGGAACTTAATTTAGCTCTTGTTTGTAAGCTACAATGCAGAGTTTGAAAACATCTTTTGAATAGTAGGTCATAAGTTACTTAAGAATGCATCCAAACACAAATATAGATGCTTATGGTGTAGATAAGTTAAAATAAGCTCTTCCAAACACTCCCAAGTTAACTTAACTGCCATAAAAGCAAGAACTGCAGTTAGATAAGTTGGCCTGTTGTTACCTCCTTTGGACGGTCGGAACAGACAGTACACTTGATCATGTTCTTACAAACTCTTATTTCTTCTTCAAGTTGTTGAACTGCAGTTTCTCTGGCTTCAGAATTCAGCTCAGCAATTTGGTTGTTCACTTCCATTAGTTCTTCCTCAAGCTTCTTCGGTGAACTTCTGAATGACATAATTGGATGAGTATGTGTTTAGCTGATTAAGAAGGCATTTCATATGAGATAATCATTTTCCATGTCAACCATATCATCAATGCATAACAATAACACGGATTTTGTCACAAACTTTCCAGAATCCAGACATAGCACACAATTGCATTTCACCTAGATGAGTAAAGAGATATACTTCTTCAAAAGATGGATCAGTTTGATATTTTGTATCTGCAAAAATATGTCATCTTAAATCTACAAGTTTAACCAAACTCTATTTTTTTGAAAAGGGTAGTTTGAACCCTGATGTGAATACTGCTGTTTAAAAATCTGTGCCAGATCCAGACTTGATCGAATGACCAAGAGAGAAAGATACCTTTCACTATCCAATTCCTTTTCAGAAGCTTCACATCCTTCTGAATTTGGTTGTACTCTTTCTCTGAAGCTGAAGCAACAGACTTGAGCAACTTCAACTCTTTCTCAGCATCAGCTAATTCCCACCTGGCAAACTCTCGGGCGGCTGCGAGGTGTTTTTCATCTTGAGAACATTTAGAGGCTTCTGATAGAATGCATTCGATCTGCTCAGTTCAAATAATTGTTTAAAAAGTGAGCAGCGGCACAGTTAATATATAAGTAGCAGGAAAATAGGACCTGTTCACTATTTGCAATCTTTGAATTTTCTATCAAAGAATTAATCTGTTGAAGTTTATCCAGCTAAGGCTTGCTTTTCAGACAGTAAAGCACTATGTAATTGTGTTGCCTTCACGTTTTCTGATACAAGCTGCATGAAGTTTGCAATATAATAAAAACAAGGTCTCACCAACACCAAACGGAAATATTTATGGAGAGAAGTATAATATTTTTTAGAAAATAGCATGGTTTTCTATGTAAATCAATAGTTGATTCGGATAATTTGATAAAATAACATCTCTCATTCTTTTAATTAATGCATTTTTTAATATGTGTGTAAAAACTTTAAACAACATTCATTTTGAAATAGATGGAGTAGTAGATTGCATTGTTTTGTCTCATACTTCATCCACAAGTTAAATGAAAATACTCCTAGTCCTAGATTAGTTAAAAAGACAGTTTTTCTTAGGGAAGTTAAAAAAACATAGATCAATACTAAAACTTCTTTTTGAGTAACACATTCTTTTGTCAAAAATAAAACGAGTACCATAAATTCTCATTTTATAAGTCACAGTCACACTCGCATGCACGTGCGCAAACACTTAAGGAGGATTTTTTTTTTGAACAATTATATGTAAGGAGGATTAAATTACCACAAAAAAGTTATGCTTATTTTTCTTATATTCTATGGACATTTTTTAATATTTGGGGAAACAAATTACATAGAATTTAGAATCAAAGACAATTCAAATTATTCAATTGCACCCATTTCTAAATGTTGTTTTGATAGAGTAATAACAAATTTATTATTATCATTTTTGGATTTTTGGATAACTTTTATAAATCTTATTTCAAGTTTAAACTAATAGTTAAGTTTCTATGCTTACAGTTGGCCAAACTGCTGAAGTAGTGGTAGTTCTTCTTCTTCTCTGTCCTTCCATCTTATTCTTCTTATACATCTTCACCAAACACCATACGATTATCCCAATTAGCACTGTGCCAAAAAGGGCCACAAGCACTATAAGTGGTATGACCACCTTCCTAGAGTAAAGGGCTGGGGAGTGTGGGGTAAATGCATAAGGTTGAGAATCGTTCAAAGGACGAGGAGGAGGAGAAGGAGGAGGAGGAGGAGGAGAGTAAGTCGTGTTAACCCAGGGATTTTGCGGCGACTATGAGTGCAACTATGATTATGGTCATCACTTTGGGCAGGTGCAACAAAGTGGAAGATAATAAGTGCAACTATGGGCAGGTGCAACAAAGTGGAAGATAATAAGTGCAACTATGATTATGGTCATCACAACAGGTGATGGAGAAGATACTTACAATTATCAGAATTTACAGTTTCAAATTCTCGATATTACCTTCTCTTCTTTCTCACTCTCTAAACTCTTAAGCTATGAATTGAGAATTTATGTTACTCGTTTTATTTTTTACAGAAAAATTTATGTTACCACGTTTCATTTCAAATAAACATACCTATTAAATATTAATATCTACTATAGTATTAAACCCCTTATTATAAACACTCTCAACTTCTTTTAGGTATATATGTAGTGTATTAGAAGATAAATCGATATAGTCGCTCATGTATTAGTAAGATAAGTCACATCTTAAACTAGTTTCCATATTTTCATTGATGTTCCCCTTTGTATTTGTGATATTATTATGAATGAAATAAGGAACAATAAGGTCTACTTATATATCCTTTTCTTTTTAATACACATACCAACTTCTATAATATATTCCCTAAAAAAAAACTTCTATAATATGAAAATTATGCGTTATGCAAGGTTTTAAACCTTGCTACCTAAGCTTTTCAACTAACAATCGTGGCTTCATCAACCGGGAGCTCTCCAGCTCCTCCGCCTGGTTTCACCTTCACTATAAAGAAACTAGTGCTTACTATAGTTGGGACCATAGCTGATCAAGCTGGGTTCTCATATAAGCTTCAACTACTTCTCATTCATAGTCCTCTGCGGTAATCTTTGGTATGATTTTCTTTTACTGGGTGCTTGCTTTTTGGGTTGGAATGATTTTCTTTTAGACTATTACTTTTTCCACCCTATGTCTTACAAGCGTGCCCTGTAAATTTTCTGAAATATACTTATGTATAATTATCAATCGAAATCTCTCTCATTTTTATTATTAACATTAGAACTATAAAATTTGATATATAATATATGTGTGTTTGTCTGCGCGCGCACTAAATTTTGATTCATTCATTTTTCTTAAGATTCAATTAATATGTGTCAATAGTGTAACTTGATTTTAGATATGTATTTAATCATGTATTGTCACATGATTGTATGCATGTGTAAAATAACTTTACAACTAGTGCATAGAAATTAAATTCTTTTTCTTATTAATATATAATTTAAACTATTAAATTTACATTTTTGTTACTTTTACCCAATTAAGTACTTGCGTAAAGGACGACGTCAAAGAAATACAACATTGACAACTGACGACATGAGTATGGCCCTCTATTCGTGTTTAGTAATAGGATGGTTTTTATTTTATTTTAAAATTATGATGTACTATTTGAATTTTTTTTGAGATGTACTATTTGAATTATTAATTGAATAAGATTAATTGTTAAGAAAATGAAGTATTATTCATATTTTTTTTTGAACTTTTTTTTTCTCATCTTACTATCTATATTACTACATGATAACTTTATAAGTTTTCAGTCAAGGAAAAAAAAAACTTTATAATTCTACATTCCTTCGGTCTCTCATATCTCCTTCTCTGGTTCTACTTTTCCTTTTATTCACATAACAAACAAACATGAACGGAGAAGGGAGTAGAAACAGAAACTGCTAGAGAGTGATATTAGACTCAAATGAATAATTTAGCTATTTAGTTTATAAGCAAAATAATGTTAGTTTGTCTTTCCTTTGTTGTTAGTTGGGCCTTTAAGTTAGGTCTTTAGTCTTTAAGCCCATTAGGGTTATTATGCATTATCACTCCTATATATTATTGTCTTTCACACACTATCCAAATCAATCAAATGAATCAAAATGTTATTTTATTTTCTTTAGTTTATTTATCTTTCTTTCTTCTTTACTTTTTATTGCTTTGTTTCTTTTATTTTCATTAAAGTTGTTCTAGCTCTCTAACAGAAACAGACATGGTTATTCTTAATAGATTTCCTTTCAAGGTTATTTCCCCTTATTGTGATGAAACGAAGTAGACAAAATGAACCAAGAAATGGATTTCAGAAAGATGATATGTACCTTCCAATATATGTTTTGGACCACCTAGTAGCTGATATACCTAGTTGCTTGCTATCTTGCTTTTATATCTTATCTTATATAACATAACATCCAAATAACATAACTTTTTTAGGGAAGTTTAAAAAATATAGATGAATACTAAAACTGATTGAGTAACACAAATTCTTCTGTCAAAAATAAAACGATTCTCATTTTACAAGTCACCGTCACGCACGCACGTGCACAAACACTTATATATGTAAGGAGGATTAAATTACCCCAAAAAAGTTATGCTTATTTTTCTTATATTCTATGGACATTTCTTAATATTTGGGGAAACAAATTACATAGAATTTATAGAATTTAGAATCAAAGACAATTCAAATGATTCAAGTTGGCCAAGCTGCTGAAGTAGTGGTAGTTCTTCCTCTTCTTTGTCCTTCCATTTTCTTCCTCTTAAAAATCTTCACCAAACACCAAATGATAATCCCGATTATCCCTGTGCAAAAAAGGGCCACAAGCCCGATAAGTGGTATGACCACCTTCCTAAAGTAAAGGGCTGGGGAGTGGGGGGTAAATCCATAAGGTTGAGAATTATTCAAAGGAGGAGGAGGAGGGGAGTACGTCGTATTGACGAAAGGGTTCTGTGGGGAGGGGGCGTAATCACATAAGGCGATGGAGAAGATACTGACAATGATCAGAATTTGCAGTTTCAGGTTCTTCATATTACCTTCTCTTCTTTCTCACTCTCTAAACTCTTAAGCTATGAAGCTTGAAGGATACTGAGAGGCTTTGATATTCATTTTAAGCTTTCTATTTAGGTTAAGATTATGTACACTTTAGTTCTTCACAGAATATTTTATATTTGCTGAGTACTGAAGTGCTTGTTGAACAAGGACTGAATATCAAAGTACCAAATGGTGCTCTTAAAAATGTTTTGCTCATTTTAGTTCTTACACATACAGAGACACAAAGCTACCTAATTTTATTTTATTCTCATTATATTAGATTCAATAAATAAAATTATACACTAAAAATTATCGATACAAAAATTTCACAAATTGCATTTCTATTCGTTCAAAGTGGGAACCACAAACTTATAGTTGTGAACATATAAGGAGCATGGGAAACTAACAAATGTCTTTAGTTTCGATAGTATATAAGGAAAGTGAAAATAACTTTTAAATGGTAATCTGAACCCACCATATATATGTGTGTGTTTGCGCACGTGCATGCATGACTGTGACTTATAAATTGAGAATTTATGTTACTCGTTTTATTTTTTAAAGTAAAATTTACGTTACCACATTTCATTTCAGCTGAACATACCTATTTTTATTTTTTTTTAGGAAAACTAAACATACCTATTAAATATTAATATCTACCAGTATTAAACCCCTAATTATAAACACTCAACTTCTTTTAGGTATATATATGTAGTGTATACTGTTAAAGATTTCAATGGTATATATATTTATATATTTATTACATAACATAACATCCAAATATTCCATAAGTATATAGTTTTTTCATTTTCAACATAAAAATATTATTTTAACCAAACGATTTCTACAAAATTTAGACAACATAAATTTTTTTTTTTTTTTATATTATGAATTAAACAATCTTACTCCGTTAAAGTTGCTCTATATATAGTTTTTTTTCCCATGTTTATTTTTATATACATCTTTTTAATATCTTTTTTTTTGTGTGTGTTTGAAGGTACCATCATGGTGATGAGGATCCTTTTTGTATGGACAGTGTTGGTGGTTTCAGTGGCTCTTGTAGGAGGGGATTATGCCCCGTCTCCACAGAACCCTTTCATTAACGTGACATATGTTCCCCCTCCTCCAGCTTCCCTACCTCTGATGGCTTCATCAAACGAGAGCTCTCCAGCTTCCCTACCTCTGATGGCTTCATCAAACGAGAGCTCTCCAACTCCTCCGCCTGGTTTCACCTTCACTATAAAGAAACTAGTGCTTCTTAGCGCGCGCTGTAAATTTTCCGAAAATGCTCTTGAGGTTTTCGGATTTTAAAATCCGAAATCATTTTTTACTAATTCGGATTTTATAATCCGAAATATGGTTATGGATAATTAGCGATCAAAATCTCTCCCAATCAGAATGGTAACCACAAATTTATAGTTGTGACATATACGGAGCATGGGAAACTAACGAGTGTCTTTAGTTTCGATAGTATATAAGGAAAATGAACATAACTTTTAAATGGTAATTTGAACCCTCCTTCTATATGTGTGTGTTTGCGCACGTGCGTGCATGATTGTGACTTATAAATTGAGAATTTATGTTACTCGTTTTATTTTTTACAGAAAAAATTATGTCACCACATTCCATTTCAGCTGAACATACCTATTAAATATTCACTAGAGTGTTTATAATAAGGGGTTTAATACTATAGTATCAATTTGAATTCACTACAAATTACGTGTGCAAGTATCTATGCTTAGTTTTGACAAATTTTATTTTTTATATGCTTCTAATTAAAAAAAGAACAAATTGGAATGCATTCTGTTTGAGCAGAGATCTAACACTATCACCAACATTGTAAAGTCTAAGCATCTAGTACTAGTCGAGCCATATCAAAACTTTAGGCAATGAAGAACAATTTATATAGAGTGGTGGTGGGGTACTAAGACATAAAAAAAACTTTTGTTAATTCTCGTGGGAAACGTAAGAAACAATTAACTTTCTTTTTTTAGATAGAAACGGTTATATATATTACAACTTTTTATGTTGGATTCTTTAGGTGTGTATCAGTATTTGAAATTAATCAAAAATGGAAAGTATACAAATTTGGATCCATATTTGGTAACTTTATTTCCTGAATTATGTAGTTTTTTTTTTTTTACAATTGAAATATGTAGTTCTAACCGACAAAAAATACGCTATATATGTGTGTCTAAATTTCTTAGTTTTCGCAAACTTATAAAACATTCATCTATTTCTTTTTAATATATGGCAATTGAAGCAAGAGCAAAACCCAATATAAAATGGTTGAAGACGCATGAATTGTTAGCATATCAATGATTCAAACTTGAGATCTAAAGAATAATACACTTATAGGTCCCAAGTCTTACATCACCAGACCAATCCACGGGGTTAAAAAGAAAACGGGTCCTTCTCCTCAACAATGGCAAATCTTGTTTGCTCCTGACGGGAGAATCCGCAATCGTGGAATTAAATTTCTGAAAAGAGTTCGCAGAGGAGGTGTTGATCCTAGTATAAGGGCAGAAGTTTGGCCTTTCCTACTAGGAGTACATGGTTTGGATACTACTAAAGATGAAAGAGATGTTATACGAACTCAAAATAGAAAGAAATATGAGAAACTAGGGATAAATACTTTTTTAGAGGTCCTCATACACTTGAAAGGGACAAAAAAAAAAAAATGATATATCAGCATAGCATGTGTTTGCTGATTTGTTATCTTACTGCCAAAAATGATGTAATTGTTTCTCATAGACTTGTAATTGATTTTTGAGTGGTGATACATGCACACTCATAGGTGGCATACACACTCAAACCTCCACATAAACATGTGACATGTGGCCTAGACCTCACAAACACTTTGTCTCGTTTTCCATTCATCTATCTCTCTCCTCTCAAATATGTGGGGTTGTGTGGATGGTATGAAAATATGAGTGGTCTACCAATCATTTTCCTTGATTTTTAATGTCCATCGCTGATTGATTGTGACAAGTAGTATATAAATATAATCCAAAACAATTTCCATTCCTTTTCTTTCTTTTTTATTCCATTCATTCCTCTAAGATCTTGTCTTCAATACTCCTTTTAAGTCATTTGTGATCATAAATTAAGTTGGAAATTAGCGCTAGCTTTGGTCTTTGGAGAAAAATGGGGCAGATATTTGGATGTTATGTGATACAAGAGTTATTAAGATAGCAATTATTAAGCACTAAATGACCATATTTAATATTAATTTTAAAAACTCTTGTATTTGTTGATATTAATTTTTATCATTTTTATCCAATGATGCTAAAAAGGGAATTAAAATATAACTTTTGTATATTCCTTCAAAAAAAAAAACTTTTGTATTGAAAAAATATAATTTTTAATTTTTAATACATTGAATGCACAATTTCCAAAAAAATGTTTCTATGTTTAGCTTCTAAACTTGTGTCTCAAAGACACAAAGTTAGCATTTCCCTAGAACTAATAATGATCATCAAATAGGTGATTATTTTTTCATCAATATGCTTTCTTTTAAATGGACAATTTCAATAGTTTTGATTGAATACAGTCTAGATTTCTTAGGTTATTAAGAGTATAAGTCATAATTTGTGATGGTCGTTTGAAGTTTAAAAATATACTTGCTCTTGATTTGAAAATGATAGTTTAAAGTACATTTTATTCCTTATGCAAAACAATAGAGAGACATTGCATTCACTTTATCATGCTTCTTCCATTACTCCAAATAAGAAAGTAAGTCTGAACCTTTCCTTTTCCTCTCTGACTAGATCATTTGTCACCAGCTCAAATTCAAAATAAACATTGATCACATACATATACATATATTTTTCAAAATTCAGATTGAGAAAAGGGAAATCTTTAATACTGATTTAAACAAAATATCTCTCATTACTAATCAAATAACGTTTGAACCTGGGGTTAAAATAATTGCAAATGCTTGCTTTTATAGTTTTCGGTCCAAGTATGTTATTTTGTTGAGGTTAAAAGAACTTTTGTTTTGAATTGTATAATAGCATCTACAAGGAAGGCTCTAGGTTGAATGTTGTGTAAGACACCTAATGTTGGGTAAAAAGAACGGGTATATAATAGAATATACAAATGGAATGAGGTGCATGAATGAGGTGCTTGTATCTAGATGCACATAGCACATATGTAGTGTCTCTATATTGGTGATGTAACCTATGCTTTGTGATCTTTAAACTTTTACGAGATAATAGTTGATTTGCTCCCTGAATGTATGAGTAGTCATAATAGTCTTTTAATGTATCAAAATTTTAAAATAGTCTTTAATTGTGCACTCTCTTAGTCAAAATAGTATTTGTCAGCTAAAATAATATCTCAATGCTCACAATAACTCTTTTCATCTAAGGACTAAAATGACAATAAGTAAATACTTATAAGAATTGATATGATAATAAGTAAGTATATTGAAGCACTATAATATGACAATATTAATGAAACATTTTAACATCAGAGATTATTTTGCCTAACGAATTGCACAATCAATGACTATTTTGAAATTTTTATACATTGAGAGACTACCGTGACTACTCATTATACATTCAGGGACCAAAGTGACTATTGCTTTTTTTAGGGATGCTAGGGACACACCCTCTAACACACTCTTTGGACACACTCTCATCTATTGGAGCCACCTCATCACTTATTTTTTCTCTTTTCACCGGGTGTGACCCTTGTATTCCTCAATGTTTCATCTAAAACAATATTTGGATCCAACTTATTAGTTTTTTTTTCTTTCAAAGAGATATAACTCATTAGCTCTACATCTTTCATAATAGTTTCTCTTATAGTTTTTATAGATTTCCTCTACCTCTTTTAATCTAACTCCTATTCATCTGATCTATTCTTCGTACTGCACCATCTATCGATCTTCTCTCTACATGCTCAAACCACCTAAGTCTATTTTATATCATATTTTCTACTATAGGTGCTACCCCAATTCTCTCTAATAGTGTCATTTTTAATTCTATCTCATCTAATCTTACTATTCATCCGACGCAACATCTTCATCTCCGCTACGCTTCCTTAATTTTCGTGTTGGTTCTATTAAAGTGACTTAGTGAGAGAGAAAATAAGTAACTAAAAGATCAAATTGTATATGTACTATATACATATAAGGTGTGGGACAATTAATAAAAAATTATCAAAATAACATTATTTTACTTCTTTTTTACATCAAAAATAATATTATTGAATCAGTATAATTGTAATAATGAAACAAAAGCCAAGCAATGATCCAAACCCCCCCACCTAGACATACCTTTCCGCTTATTAATTCTTCTCTCCGCATGCATTTGTAAGACAAGACACCCCTATATGTATGTATCTTGTTGACTAACTTTGTAGCCATTTGAGAATTTGTGACTTTCTTTAGTGGCAGTCCTATACTAGCTTTAATTCTTCAAAAGGAGAGGTTAATATTTTAATTTTTTGACTGATCATTACTATAAACTCTTGTGCTATCACAAAATATAATTTGAATATCCTAATTTGATATGGTCAGACCTTCTTAGTTCTTATCAGTTAAGGGTGTTCTTTGTCGAATGCATCTATAAAACGAGGGTTAATATGCAAAATAAAGAGATGATGGCATAATAAAAATAATGGTAAGAATTTCCTTTTCAGAATAAGGCTCATTTTTTCATTTAGTTAGAATGAAGAGTGTTTTAGTAAGTTTATTGAAATTATGGCAGAATGAAACATGATCAATCCATATTGTTTCTTTTATGTATTTTTCACCAAGGTTATGCCAGTTATGTGCAATAAAATATACTTTTTGTACATACGTTTGACACTATTTTGTCTTTTATACTTCTACATGTTGAGACAAAATAAATATTTGCAACACAAACCAATATATCATCCATGACCATAAGTGTTAAGAATTCAATTCTATTCTTGGTAAATTTTCTGAGTCCGCAATGTAATTCATAAAACCACCTATAGAAAACCATTATTTGTTAAATTGTCCACGTACAGGAACAATGTAAATTTGGTTAGAGAGATCAAATGCACATGCATACGCGTAACAAATGCTTCAGATGCAACAAAAAAATTCTTTTAATTTAAGTGCAGCGTAAAATCATAAAGTCCTTAAATTGTGTTGCATATAAAGTTATAAACCAAAAATCATAATCCCAACATTAGTGACACCATACATTCGGTTCATAATAATTTAAGGAAAAATTAACAATACGTCATAATCATAGAATTCCATAACCTAATGGCTCTTTTTTTTTTTTAGGGACTAGCCTAATGGCTCATGGAAGTTATAGTTTTCACCTTTGATGTTTATGTTAAAGAAAAACTATAGACCATATAGATTTTGGAATATATGATTATCACATAGTAAAGACATTAAATAGTGTATTTTCATCCATGATGATAGAAAGTAAAAATTTAGATCCTCCGATTCTCAACCTATCTCCTTTCTGTCTACTTTTTCTCATGATCTGTTTTTTATGCTTAATTGTCGAAGAAACTTTAATGAAAGAGACATGATATTTAAACATTCAGTTTTTAACTTCCTTCAAGTTACACAAATTTATAGAAATTCTCTTTCACGCTTCACAAATATGTGCATCATTTCACATATATATATGCATTCTTTCACATACACATATGCATCATTTCATGTATTTTTGCATTCTTTCATGTATGTTTACATTCTTTGAGATTAGTCACATTTAGGAGTAAAATTGTGCAGTATGGGGTTAACTTTTTCAAAAGTTTGTATGGTTATTAACTCTATAGGCTTTTTGTTGGTATTATTATAGTGCCATTATTTTTTCTGTCATATGAGTTTCTCTCACGTCATATTCAGATTCTAAAATCTGAAATATTTCAACGTGTTTTAGGAGATTTTTATAGGGTGTTTATGTCGTTCAGATTCTATAATCCAAACTGTATAGGGCACGTGCATATGAAAAAGTTGGGTTCCACAATGAATTTAAAAATCAGCAATTACATTTCTTTCCTTTTTCAGGTTTAATGCATCTTCTTCTTTGTTGTTAAATATGTTGAGGTATATATAATAGTAGTACTTGATAGTCATGCTTATGTGATAATAGTAGTATTTTCAATTTGTTCAACCCGAAGTGACCCCATACCTGCCTATATATAGCACTTTATTTTTTAATGATAAGTTTGGTCTTCCGTCTTCGCTATAATGAATTCTAAACGCACATGAACAATTTTTTATGACATTCTTGAAAAGATATACTTTTTTTTTAGTTTTGAAAAAGTATACAGTACATAGACACCAATACACAAGACTTACAAATAAAAAGTTATACTATTAGTTAGTTGAGATTGGACGGAGTTAGCTCTTTATTTCTAGAGGAACAAATTGTTGGAATGCTCTTTATTTCTTCAATCATTTTTAAGATTTGTATTTTAGACTAACACTATTCATAAACTAGATTATCATGGGTCTATTATCCTCATTTATAATCCCCTATTGTACTTGATAAAGCATGGGTCTATTATGCAACACATTCCTCACCTTGTTACGAGAACTAACAATCTTTCTCACCAAATCACCCTTCTACCTCGATTATACAAGTAAATTGTCCCCAAAATTCATGCTACAAGTTAATTTGAAACTCTCACTTTAAGTTAATTATACACTAACTTGAGCTTTAAAGAGCTTGCAGGTACACCACCTTTTAGGAAAAATCGGGTTACTCTTCCAACTATCTCTTGTGGTCCACCTATAAGCCATAGAATTAGACAATATGGAATCTCCCCTATACTATATGATTATATTTCAACAAATTCCATTTGTTTTTACAATTTATTATGTGAAGCCTAAAAAAAAAGTAGAGAGCAAAGAGATATATTTCATTCTTTTTAAGCACTCAAAATTTCACTCCACAAATCACAATAGAAGTATTTATTTAGATTGGTGTTAAGCAAGCAAACCACCTACCATTATGAATGCTATTGTTTGTCTTGAAGTCTTGGTTTTAGATATTTTCATTAGTGGTGGAAGCTGTTTAATCGACTTGATGAGTTGATTGAGCTATAAGCATATATTGTGGCATATATCACATAACAAGATCCGCGCCATTTGAAGAACATTAATGACACAAATGTCAACATCGTACCCTAAGACTAAGGGTAACCATCTATTATGGTCTTAAAAGATTACCCATTTGTCAATTTTGTTCAAAGGAGTGTGGGCCCCCACGTCCATCAAGTTGAGTCTAACAGCATTCTTCTTCCTTTTTTTAAGAATAATAGCATTCTTTGTTTTTTGACACAAAATAATAGCATTCTTATAATGCTAAGAATGTGTTTACTTTTCTATGTGTAGTGTGTACCATATTGTTGTACATGTTAAAAGTATTGCACATTTCTTAAATGCTCACATTCCAAAATTTTCAAATTATGTTTAAGAAAGGACAAAGATACTTAGGCAGGGGATGATTCTATAAGTGTCATCTTTTGAAAACTTTTTTCCTCAATGGCTATCTATTTTGTGATTAAACTTTTGAGGGGTTAAGACGAACAACACTTATCTAAAGAAATGCCGACAATGTGACTTGACTGGTGTATTATGGGTGATTTATGGACAAGAGCCAATTAATATGATCAGTGCATGTCTTTATTATTTCAATGGGCGTATATATGAGGTGACAAGATTATTCGTGGATTGTTAGACACCATGGGTTTCAACTAAAAGTAAAATATGAAATTCTAACACTTCTAACTCCTAGTGACATGTGATCTAACCATATGTGGAAATTTTATATGGTTTTGACTTGTGTATGCTTCAAAGAGAATATCTACAGCCAAAGCCTTTCAAAAAAATTGTAAGAAAAAATAGAATTTACAACAAAAAAAAAATGTACGAAAATCTTCAAAAGGTTTTGAGAATTTAAAAAAAGGGTTTTGAGGATTTTATTTTTTTTATATAAATATTCTAAATAAATAACAAAAAAAAAATATAAGGGCATTTTAAATTTATGAATATTATGTTCATTGAAAAAATAATTAAACAAACAACCCTTAGTGATATGGATCGGGTAACTTTAGGTAGAAAAAGTTATGATGACCTTAGTGTATTTTATGGTGGTTTTAGTGATATGGATTGGGTAACTTTAGGTAGAAAAAGTTATGACGACCTTAGTGTATTTTATGGTGGTTTTAGGATAGTGATTATGAAGATTGATGTATGTTATTTGAACAACTATTTTGAGATAATATATAAAGAAATATAAATATTGGCATGAAAAACAAAGTAACAGAGAGTAGGAACTAAGAACACAAAAAGAGTATGAGAGAGATGGTTGTCTCAAAAGTTATCACAAAATGATTGTATAGATATCATTTCTAATTCATATATATGTGCATGAACAAACACTTGTATCATTAAACATAAAAGGATAATAATATATCATAACTATATGTGCTGATAAATCTTCATAATCTCTTCGATGATAGTTGCTTTTGCATACCATTATTGTGTACAAAATCGAGAAACCGCATAATATTTATGAGAAATTATATTTGTACAACTATTTTGTGAACAAACACTTGTATCATGAAAAATAAAACGATAATAATATATCATAACTATGTTTGTCGATAAATCTTCATAATCTCTTCTATGATAGTTGCTTATGCATACCATTCTAGTGTATATAATCGAGAAACCGCATAATATTCATGAGAAATGATATTTTTACAATCATTTTGCGACAAATTTTAAGATAATTCTCTTTAATTCTCTCATTGTATTCTATCTTTCTATATTGTTTTGGTTTTCATGTCATTATCTACATTTCTTATTAGAGGAATGCTATATATTTGAAAAACTAATTTTAAACAATTTTGTGACAACTTTTTTTCTCTCTTCTCATTGGACAATAACAATATATATATATATAGAGAGAGAGAGAGAGAATAAAAGTACAATGAGAGTATGATAGATAAAGTTGTTACAAAAGTTGTTTAAAAATGGTTATTCAAATATCATTTCTCATTCACGAAGGAGAATAGAACCACTTGAGAAACAAAGACAAGACAATAATTACATATGATGAGGGAGTTACTTAATAAAATCTTATATGTTATGAAATTGATCCAAAGTATTGCAAGATATTGTACAACGTAGAAGAGTAGAGTGAAAGGATAAAAAAAATAACAAAAGCGTATGTTGTATTACTTCTCAAGTGTATCTTTACATCAAAACATGAGTCTTATTTATAGGATACAAATAAGCAAGTGAATGATCACATGCAATCAAAAAGCACTAACAATTCATTCATTAATGGGAGCTATAAAAATTTGAAAGATCAAGAATGGACATCCACCAACTTTATTATTCATAACACTCCCCCTTGGATGTCCATCAAGTATATGCCTCGTTAAAACATTACTAGAAAAACCCAATGGAAAAAGATTCTAGTGAAGGAAAAAGAATACAACATACTTTTGTGTCTTAATCTGCCTCGTTAAAAACCTTACCATGAAAACCCAATGGGATAAAACCATGGTTAAGGGAAAAAGAATGCGGAACAAATTTGTGTCTCCCTCTCATAAATACAATTTTATGTGACATGAAAAAGGTCAAATAATCTTTTATGCTATTTACCCCAAATCTTTATTTGACGGTGACTATATAGAAAAATATGGTATATCTTCATGCTCTTCTCCAAATTAGCATTTCTTCAGATATTATATTCATATTGAGTTGTAGATGAGTCTCCTTATAAAATTAGAAAACCACAAGTTTCTTGTATGTGTGAAATCATAATCCTTAACAAAGAGCATTCACCACTTGCTAAGATTTTCAAATAATCGGATGATATTGTTGTTTCTGTAAGATACAAATTGTATGTTTGATTTTGCTTCAATATCTGACCAATTCAAATTATTCACAATTTTCTCGAGGACATGACCTTTACTCACATCAAGTGACATCACAATCATTCTATTACATAATCAACTAGATTTGTTCATATCAACCTTTATATAAGAAATTTTAGAATCTCTTTAGGAGTTATAATAATATTTATACGATTATCATAAAATCGATTATAAGAAATTCATTTCCATATCCTTAAAATGGACAAATAATGTCATCTTTTCAATAATTTTGATAGTATGTCTTATGCAAATGAAATCTTTCAAGGAGTTTCATATAATCGTCACTATCAAGTGAGCCAAATAAATTGTAATACATCTCTCGTATAATTTGAGTATTTCATGTGCTACTAAACTTATTCAAGTATGAAAAAGTTCTTGAATTCATTTCAGGTGAGTATTTCTCTAAATAATATATGTCTCTTAAAAATAAATGGTAGATATTTACCAATTCACTTCAAGCGAACATATCAAACTCTATATATGTCTTAAAAAAGGTAAATGGGTCATGTGAGTTTAGCTCAGTTGGTAGCGACAATGCATAACATATGTAGGGGTCGGGGTTTGAACCTTGAACTTGGATCGGTTTTGAGGGAAAATATCATCTGATTCAAAATAAAAATCACATGCGGTTCAATTTAGTTTGGATGACTATTCTAAAAAAATCTGAACCGGTCTGATCCAAATATATGCGGTTTAATTTGGATTAGTTTTTGGATATCCAAAATGCAAAATATAAAATATATATATATTAAGAATATAATTTTTTTTATTAACGTTAATATTACAAAAACACAGTCAAATAATAGGTTTGATGCAAAATATATTAAAATATTAAAATTATAATATATAAATTATGGATTATTTTTTAAACACGAAGTAATGACCTCATGAGCTTTACTCAGCTGATATGGACAATGCATAATATATGCAAGGTCCGGGGTTCAAACCCCGACCACCACCAAAAAACATATAAATTAAATTACTGTAATATATAAGATTAAAAATCAACAAACAACATAATACTAATAAAAGAATAAATAAGTATTAATATTTACTTTTGCGGTTCTGTTTTGAAAAAGTGATCTGAAATCCGATCCGATCCTAGCGGTTTATACTAAACAACTTCCAAAACATCCAAAAATATTCGTTTTTTGCGGTTTTTGATTTTTTGGATCGATTTACGATTTTATTTTTGAACGGTTTGGATTTGAACACCTCTACCAGACACCCTACTTCTCCACATTTAAAATGTGTGAGCTCCCGCCTATAGACCACTTGACAAATAAAAAAGAGAAATGGGGATAACCTTGTGTACTTTCTAAACAATAAAGGACTTAAATGGGGAAAAATAAAGATAAAGAACTTAAGTGTTACAAATAAATAAGACAAATGACCCCTAGAGTAATTTTGCCTGAAATTTAATTCTTCCTAAATTTTTATTACTCATAATAATAATAAAAAAATTGAAGAACCATAATAATGAACATTAAATATAATTTATGAAAAAATGTAAAAAAAATTACTATAATACTCGTAAATAATAAAATGATGTTTTTTTTCTTCTATGAAATACTCTTTCCTAAATTACAAAAATAGGGCAAATAGCTTTTTATTTATTAAAACAATAGTTAGTTTATTGGTTTCGAATACAAATGTATTAAAATTCTTCAAATTCTTAATGTATCATTGAACCTTAAATTGTCTAATGGATACAATAATTGTCATTCAAGTTAAGTGGATATTCACAAAATATCATATTGGAGATTCTACAACCCAAATATCATATTGGAGATTCTACAAAATCGACACTAATGTTAGAAAATCCATTGTAAACCAAATTTAGTATAATAGGGTAGGCGAATTTAAGGTTGTAGGTTTATGAGCTTGAACCAAGACGTTTTAATTTGATGCAATAATAATAATCAAAAACCAATTTGTTTTAGACAAAATTCAAAGCCCTAGAAACAACGTAATTACACAAACGCAAATAACCACTTCGCCACGTGACAACTTATGGTAAATAAATGAAATCACTACACAAAAGTATTGTGGTGTACGTTTCTTATGAGTTTTTATTTTCATTGGGGATTTTTTTTTATTAAAGTTGTATTAATGATCATTTTATAACTGTCTCAGTGATTTTGAATTCAACATAAGTTGCAATATTAAACTCTTATTGAAGTGATGAATTTAGTTAAGATAGTTAGTTGGTTGTCTTACTACCTCTATCGCAAACTAGTGTGTATTGAATGCTTGTATTAATAACTTGCTAAGCAAGAAAGTCTGCAAGTGTGCGTACATTCAATTTCAAAACAAAATTTTCTTCATATAATCTTTCTAAGAGTTTGTTCAAGCTTTATCTCCAAAATTGATCCAATTTTTTCTTCATATAATCTTTCTAAGAGTTTGTTTAAGCTTTATCTCCAAAATTGATCCAATTGAGTAAGTATAAGATCAATACTGTGTTCTAACAAAGTCAGGATCCTCTCTATTTTGAGAGGAAATGAAAATCTCAATTTCATTAGCTACCTAACTAACACAGGGACATGGTAAAAGACACATCAGTTGGTATGGACAATGTACAATATATGCAAGTTTCAGGGTTCGAACTTTGGACATCACCAAAAAATCAACCCACTTAGATGCAGTACCTAGCGGCAGCTCAGAGCCGGCTTAAGGGTGAGGCCAATAAAGTTCTTGCTTTAGGCCCCTCGACAAAAAATTATTTTTCATTAGATTTTACAAGACCTCATATATTCAATTTTGCTTTAAGCCCCACTTATTTTTAAAAATTATTAGGTCGACCTTGTCGTAGCTAAGGATGATACGTCACACATGAACGGTGAATGCATCAAAATCAAATTATTTTAATTTTTTATGGGGAGTTTCCTTTAACGACAAACAATTTGCCATCCTTCTTCATTTTATTACTCAAACATATAGTAGGAAATATTTTAAGATGCTATCATTTTTTTCTAACCCGCTCTAATTAGGATCTTGCATGCATTTAATTTTAAAGTACAATTTTCTTCGTCTAATCTTTCCAAGAGTTTCTTTGAACTTATTCTCCTAAATTGATCAATTGAGTGAATGTGAGACCAACAAACACTTGAATTCACTATGTTCTAACAGCTTTTACTATTGAGTTACCACCTCAAGTGTTATTTCTTACGAGTTTCATTTCTCACCATAATCACATACTGACTTGAGTGTCATAATCTCTATAAATAATTGTCACCTTTCTCTTTCATTGTCGCGTTTGTTAACCACCATCTCAGAGTACTCTCCTCCTATCTCAACAATTTCTCCATTTCCACTAGTTAATATTAGGGGCTCACTAAAAATATAGTTTACTATTTATAAAAGTATATTGATAGCATGTCTCAATTGCATTCCAAATTATATATATCATCCATGTTGTTCATAGCGGTGAAACACTAACGTAGACACAAACACTAATATGTCGACATTGATAATATTTTGAAAACAAATCAACGTAATTAAATATAATTAGATATGTCAATATCAAACATCTAGTATGCCACAAATCTAAAATGGGAATGCTACTTATATCCGGAATGAAAAACAAGCCAAGTTGGAAAAAAAGTGAAGACCAATCCTGGAAATAGTGTTAAAAGAGAATTGTAGTTCAAGTAATTTAAAATAAGATAATCGCACAATTAAGGATCTTAATCCAGTGGTATAGCACAGGACATGATACTTTAGTGGTTGACCTCGTGCTTAGATCAGCTATGAAATGTGGATTACCAGACAAAAGTTGTGAAAACCCAAAAACCCTTTTTGGTTTCACCGACCCTTTTTAAAAAATTCTTCTCCCACCAATGCTCCAACACCACCCACTGCCACTGCCAACTAGTTGTTGGCATCCTTGTGTTGTTATTTTGTACGTTAGTTTCTGCATTCTGTCTCATAACCATTATTTAATCAACCATGATATCATTATTGATAAATGCATGATTGTATAATATATATCTTAATATGCACAAAGGCATTAGTTTATTCCAACCCCAATGCCGTACACGTGGCCCACATACTCAAATGATCTGATTGTGGGACACACCTCAAATGGGTCTTTACCAACTGGCCCAAAGAATCTTTTTAGAACTTCAACTCATTATAATTATTATTAGTGTTATAAGTGTGCCTTAGAAAATAGTATGATGCATGTGAAAACCTGAATGGATTGGGGTTATGTTGATACCTTAGTCATTTACGACCATGCAATTTGACTTGAATTTAATGAAAAAGTGATGGACTTGGTTTGTTGTCTGGATAGTAGGTAAGATTAGACCATTCAAAATAGTTATTCAAAAGAATCCAACGACTATAATTGAACCATGTGTGACAGTGGAAAAGAATCATATATATGTGTGGATTTAGATTGTGTGTGGTCACAGTCACAATTGTGACTATACTGCATGCAGTCAACTACATCGATGATCGTTGGATAAGATCAAACAGTTCAATTTTCAAGCTTGTAGTTTTAAACTAAAAGAGATTAAAAATCTACATTGAAATCTAAACGTTCAATCTTAATCTAAATTCCATGTTTGTGCAGGTTCATTATCAATTTGTTTTCTCCAATTTTCCTTATTTCCCTTGGGGACAGTGATGGCTACTTGAACAGAAGGGAAAAAAAAAGGATATGGTTAAAAAGACAGACAACTAATGTATGGTTGTAATGGCCATCTATGAGACTATTCCCACCATCAGCAATTTGGATAAGCCAAGCTAAGTAATGAGAACCGAACCAAGTGTTCTTTTATTTTTATTTTTATTTTCTTCTACAAGGGTCTTATCCTCTCACAAAAGCAATTTGATTCATGATACATTTTTTAGGGTCAGAGACACTTAAAAGAGATAGGAAATGACCAATTGCAAGAGGGCCTGTGGAAAAGAGAGACCATTGGCTTCTCAGTCCACCAATGGATAGATAGACAAAAAAGAAAGCCAAAGCTTTGATTCACATCACTTAGTTGTACAGTCAGATCCCACTTTAGTGTTGGGTTGCTTTTACCATCCTGCCTCATGCCAGACTGAATACCAACAAGAGAAAGGAGATAGATTTTTCTCGTAATAATGAGAAGAGAGAGAGAAGAGACCAGCCATCAAATTATTGCCCCCCTCACATCAACCTATTCATATATAAATATCTTCAAAACTTGCTCAAATTACTCTTACTACCTAAGACAATGTTAACCAATTAAGCATAAGAATTATGAGGGTTTTATAAGGTTAGTGAGCAATGAAAAGAGCCATGCTCCTCAAAAGGGTATCATAGATACACCTGAGATAGTAAAAAGTTGCTGTGATATTTGATATCATGAGGTATTAATTTGTAAAAAGTTGTTGGGACATTTGGTATACTTGGGTATGAATTTCATGAATGCACAATACAAAATTTTTCCACACTTCGTGACTATAGGATAAATATCAAAAGACTCCTATTTTAGATTGTGATTTGAAGCTATAATACAAATCGAGTTTAATCTTCACTCAATGGCTGAGATCTTGCAACTGTGAGTTTCTTATAACAGCACAAAAGTTGAGTCCAGCATCAAAATCCCCCACCACTCTTGGATTCAAAAAGAGATTCCTCAAGACATGTGAAATGGAAACACAACATGAAGAAAGGGGGGTCCTGCCAACGTGTACTTGAATAACACTTTCCACACATAATTAATAAATCTATCATTCTACATTCAGAAAACGAAGGACATAGACACTACATGGTCCATGCATATTCTAGCATTTATTAACCATCTCACAATTTTGCTAACAACAACAATAAATTCTACAATCAGATGATACAACAACACATCTGAAAAATAAAACAATAATAAAAACATTGAAATTAAATCTTCCCTGTCCCTCTCGCTATTTTTCTATCCCCCTCTTCACTGAACAGCCACCAGTGGTAAAAAACTTAAATCTTCATGAATTGGAATGTCTAATGCAGGATGGTAACATTTTCTGGAGCATCATCTCGCGGCCCATCAAGAGATCGATACATGTACAATATTTCGATATCGTTGACCGCTTCCACGTCATTGTTGATAACTTCCATAACCATTTGAGGCAGTGCTCGTGCAACTTCTTGGCAAGCTTGGCGCGTCAATTTACAGGACGACATCCAAAGGAACCTCATGTTGTAGTAATGATGCAAACCAGATCGCAAAGCTCCATCTCCAAATGGACTGTCCCTGATTTCAAGCTTCTGCAAATTCGGGCACCCTTCAAGTACATACTTAAGGCTGAGGTCCGTGTCTCCGGCAAAGGCAACGGACAATGTCCTGATTAATTTTCCATACCTTCCAATGTATTCAAAACATCGATCAGTCAGCAAGCCAGATACAGCAAGACGTGTGAGCTTCTTGCAATTCATAACAATAGCACCAAAACCCTCGTCCATGGGTTCATGTGTCACAGCATCAGGACGATACACCCCAATTATACAGAGACGAAACACCACGAGATCTGGGCAATTCTTAGACATAGCAATCACAGCTGCATTCGTCATCGTCTGGCAGAAAAACAAAATCGACTCCAATTTTCTACAACCCTGGGAAATGGCTTCAAAACCAACCTCAGAAACAGGACCTTCAGTCTCCTCCCTTGCATCCACGGGAAAAACTCGGAGCTCGCGCAAGTCCTTGCAAGTTGCAGCCACTGCTTGAAGGCCTTCATCGCATATTGAATCAAGGACCTGCACGACAAAAGAAACAAGAGTAAATTTTTTTCCTTCACAATGCAGTCAAATCGGCACATCACAATTTACAACACAAACACCTACCCACAATATCTGCAGTTTATGACAGTGACAAATAACAGACTTCAGCTGTTCGGCATTAACATCAGCATAACTAAAATTCAACGATGTCAGGTTCGCGCAAACTGGAAAAATTGCAGGGAGGTAATCAGGCCAAATCTCCCTAAATCCAGACAAGCAAACCAACGATCTGCAAGCTGCAAAAGCAGATGCATAATCAGGTTCCTGATCCACATTCTCATTCGCACAGAACGAACCCGTTCCAAGATGTGTGAGCTGAGGCGCGCGAAGCATTAGCCGATGAAGCTGAACCATCGAAACAGATCGGTTCAATCTAAGCTTCTTCAAATTAGGTGATCTAGCCACCAGCCTTTCCAATGCCTCAAAATTCACAGGGCACTCAACACAATCGAAAGCAAGAGACTCCAAATGAGTTTGTCCCTCACTCGGAAAACACGATACCCAATCCACCTCTTCATCATTCTCAACGTCAATCACAGATTCCACCAGTTCCAGGACCCTAAGCAATCTGCACCAACAACAACAACAACAAAAAACACACTCATTCATTCCATGCAACAGTTTTACAAATCAAACCCAAATATTCCCATCAAACAAACTAAAAAGTACAACTTTCTTAATTATCAAATATACAACCCAACACTGCCGCGATTGATTTGAACAACAACAATAAATTTTAGTCTATGATTGGAATGACGTGAATCTAACAAAACTACCGTGACACCTGAATTTGCTGAAGATCCAAAAAGTAACTTTTACCAAAATCACAGTCAATTCAAGCATGCCCTAAAATGTCCAAGCAATTGCAATTAAGACTACATTTGACTTAATTACTACACAACATATAAAAAATCACAATTTGAATGTTGATATCAAATCTCAAACACTACATTATTTCAATAAACACTTTCTAATTATGGTGATTATAATTACCTGCACTTAGAAGCAATGGCAGCAAGACCAGGGGTACCAAACCCTTCACAACAAACAAGCAAAAGCTCACGAAAACCCGCGAACGAATCGCCAATAACACCGAGATCTTCATCAGTAACATTCATCCGTTTAAGATGAAGTTTCTCAAGCCAAGGATAGCCTTGAGCAAGCTCTCTACCCCAAGGAGCAAAGTGGGCCCCCCAATCAACAGGCATCAGATCGAAATCCGCAAACCTCGGCTTACCCTTAACAGTAACCGATTTGATGCGGCTGAAACGCGCCACCGCGCGTCGTGGGGAGAGTGCGTAGCAGTTTCCGATGAAGAGGTCGGATCGTGTGAGGGCTTCCGCACGGTACCATGAACGACAGACCAATGAGGCGGAGTTTCGGTCTTTGCGAGAAGTGAGAAAGTGTAGAACGTTTTCTAGAACGTTTTCGAGAACTTGGTCTGGAAAAGGTGATGGGTTTTCTGTTGAACCGGGATATGGTTCAGATGAACCGGTTCGGTTTCTGTTTGATGTTGATGATTCGGCGATCTCGCCTCCTCTTTGTAGATCTGGTGTTGTTGTTGTTTGTGGACTGTTTTCTCTCATTGTTTTGTTTTTTTTTATTTCGATTTGGTCGATTTTTATGTTTTTTTGTTGATCTGGGTGAGTGTGGGTTTTTTGATTTTGAAGCAGAAAGATAGAATATTTGAGGGGGTTGAATTGATGGGTTTGGTTCTAAAGAGGGAAATGAGAAATGGGAAGAAGGTAGAAAGAGAAAGGGTGGAAGATGATGATATCAGATGGAAGATGGAGTGAGTGGAGAGTAGTGAGAGAGAGTATATGAGTGAAAGAGAGTGTAATAAATGGAAATTTGACTACTCTTTTTCTTTTTAGGTTAAACTTAAACTAACTAATTTACTCTTTTTCAATTAGTAGTAAAGTTTACAATAAATTAATCATGCTTCAAAAATTAAATAAAAAATTGATCAATTATTGTTTTAATAGATGTTGTCATCTTGATTTGTGTCTACTCACTCCGTTTCTAAATATAAGCAAAATTTACTTTCTAGGTTCATTTATTTAATGATGTATGTTTATAAAAAAAATTATTTCGGTCTTATTTATAAGAAAAAGTTGACTTTTTAGATTCATTGAGTAATTAATGTACTTGGTATAAAATGCAGACCAAATACATAACTTTTGCAATGAATTAAAAAAGTCAAATGTTTTTTATAAATAAGACTGGAGGAAGTATTTATCTACCAAATTTTTTTTTTTTTATGTGTAGATTTCTTAAACAACAATACTAACAAATTCATTCATGACATTTAAGTAATCATAAGAGATAAATAAATTTTTATCATTGTCATGATTGGATCAATCTTTGATCAGACTTAATATATTTTTCGATAGTTAAAACAATTTTTAGCTACATTTTTACTTGCATTTTCTATCAAACTCCGAAATATCAATACATTTTGTCTTACACTTTAAATTATTAAGTTATTTACTTTGGTGTATGTTTGGTTGATTATAGATTGAAGTTTGAAATTGAAACTTTTTTTATTCTATAACAGAACTTTACACTCAAATTAATTTTTCAACTCATTTTATAGAAATATATTAAAACATCAATAAAATCATCTCACTTTTTATTGAAATCAACAACTATACAAAATTGAATTTTGTGAGGAGTAAGATCTTATAAATGAATTTTATCAACAAAAATAATTGATAAATGAATTAGTTTAGTTGGTCGCACTGGAGGGCCAGGGAGTGCCAACAGTAACCTCTGCTGTCTTTGTCTCTGAGCTTTAGCTTTGGGATTCTCTATGCTCTATCTCTTTCATTACAAAAATATCCAAATCACTCTTTCTCTTTCCCTCTTTTTATGCCATTCTTTTCCTTCATTATTTGAGAGAGATTTTTTCCCATTTCCCTTTATTACCACCTTTTGTACTTTTTTTACTCCTTTTTCATTTTCGTTTGGTAATTTCCAAACTTATTACAGTTTTCCTTTTCAAGTCAAGTTTATGGAATTGCCCCCTTCAATTTTAGTTATAGTTTTGTTTCCATCAAAAGCCAAAGATTTAACTAACTATCAATCAATGTCACGGTATATCCTTAAGATCTCGAGAGAATGCTGTTTGTCATGATTTCTACTAATATCTTGTGATTTTCCTTAATTGATGATCAATATGGTATCATAATTCTCATCAATAAGATATAAAAATCATAATTGCATATGCTTAGAATGCTTTACACCACCTCATATTTATTTAACAAACGCAGTATTAATTAAGTCTCAACAACTTAAATTATAGACCAAGGATCACTTTAAGAATTGACTGGACCACCACTTCCAAAGTTTATCATCAATTTGTGCTGCGTTAGTCATGTTTATGTTTATACATGTCCTTTTAAAGAGTCAAGTTTATATAATATATGTGATGGTCAAGAAGTGGTTTAATTTTAAGCTTAAATGTGTCATTAGTCCCTGCAGTTACAACATTTGTTAAGTTTGGTCCCTGCACATTTTTTTGTTTGGTTTTAGTCTTTACATTTTATAAAAAATTTGGTTTTGGTCCTTGTTGTTAGTTAGCTGTTAAAAAAAATGTCAAAATTAACTGAGTCTCACATGGCCCAATCATTACAGGCACAGAAAAATAAATATTTACAATTTTAATTAAATAAGAAAAAAACTTAGGTACAATCCCTTAAGTGTTTTTCGCATGATTCTTAACTAAATTCACCATAATTTTCTTAAATCCATAATTCTCTCAAAGTTTGTTATCTTCAAAAAAGTTGTATTTTTAGTTAAGAACCATACAAAAAGCACCTAAAGAATTGTAGATAAGTTGTCCATAAATAAAATAAAACAATTGATTTATAATTTGTTTTGTTATTATTATTAGATCAAATAAATATGAAAGTATACGAAAATAACACAACAGATAAACTTGACAGTAAACAGGCTGCAAAAATCAACTGTACAGACATTTTTCCATAAGTTCTAACTAATCAGTTATCCCCTTGTTAACAACACATTGAACAAATTTTCATTCTAAAGCAAATAATTAAGAAAAAATGAATTGTGTAACCCTCTCCACTTCAAGCATTCAGCTTTTACAATAACAGAGTTCAGCTTAAATAACACTACCTATCACCTAGCATCCAATTAACACCGAATAATTACCTTTTTATTAAAAAAAAATCCGCTTTTGATACAGAAACAGTTCGAATTGTATAAAGGAAACTAAACTAGAACAGAATAGAAGCGAGTTTATACGATCAAATCCCGAATTAAAACCTTAATTAGATGAGATTATGAATTAAACCATAATAGAAGCGAATAACAAAAATAAAAAAAGCCTCAACTTTGGATTAGGGAAAACAGAATGAGAAAGGGGAAATTAGGGTAACCCTCTGTAAAGCATTGTTGTAAAAGAAATGAAGAACAATAAGCTCTAATAATAATAATAAAACAAATTATAAATCAATTGTTTTATTTTATTTAATTAAAATTGTAAATATTTATTTTTCCTGTGTGCACTTGGCATGTAGCTATTGGGCCACGTGACACTCGGTTAATTTTGACTTTTTTTTAACAATCAACTACCAGCAAGGACCAAAATCAAATTTTTTATAAAGTGCAAGGATTAAAACCAAACAAAAAAAAGTGTAGGGACCAAACCCAAATTTTATGAGATATGATAATTGGACACAAAAATAGAAACACAATGCAGACACCACTGTATAACACTGTTTAAAAATACTAAAATTTATTTGTTTTTTTCCTTCTCTCTTCCCTACAACTTATCTCTCCCTCTCATGTTTATTTTTGCAGCTCTCTCTTTCTCTCCTCTGCAAATCTCTCACAACCGAGTTCATCCGCCACCATGTCCGACTCGCCGTCCAATTGGCCACCAACGTTCCCATTGTATCTATCTCTTACCCCATACTACTCATCCAGTTGTCGCTAAATCTCCTCGCCACCGCCACGCCGTCTCACCATCAGCATGCCTCTCTGATATCGTCGCCGTCAACCATCACCGACGTCGACCTCACCACCACCACCTTATCCTTCTTCTCCGACAAACTCACACACAACCACCACTGTGCTTCTTCCACTCGAATCTCAACCACCATACATCATATTTCTTCTTGGATCCCACGACAACCACCATGCTTCCTTCTCTGGTGATATTGATTTGCTGTAAGTGTATGTGACAGAGAAGAAGAAGAAGAAGAAGAAGAAGAAGAATAACAACGATGAGGTGAGAGGGTAGAGAAGAGGCACATAGATACAAAAGACATAGATGATTTTACAAAATTCCCCTTGCAATTTACCTGAGTTTAGGTTTATTACATTTTAGGGAGGTTCTGGTTCTATGTCCCCCTCCTTTGTATTTTGTTTTCTTGATCTCAATATATATTTTGGTATGCTAGTTCTTTGCTAGCTACCTTTTCTTTTAAAAAAAAAAAAAAGTCACGACTTTTAATTGCATAGCCATTAGGCCTGGTAAAATCCTTTAGTGCAAAGATGTTGTGGAAAACCTACAAAGCATGATATGAAAACATACAAATAGGATATATGGGTTTCAAGGGAAAATATCTGGAAATTTCGAAATAGTGAAATTCAAGTTAGATGGAAAACTCAAATTTCAGATTATTTTTTGTTTGAAAAATTTCAGTTTTTTTTAAGGAGGGTGTATTGAATTAGGATTTTAAAGGACAATTTTTGTTTAAAAAAGTCTTGATGATTTTAAAAGACTTGGTAGGATTTTGATGACTTTGATTATTTTAAAATACTATCCAGATTTACAATTTGGATCTCAATGGATTTAACTCATAAGATTTTAAAAGATTTGAAATGATTTTATGGATTTCAAAAGAAATCAACAGATTTTATGAATTTTAACGACTCATTTATGATCATAACACACTCTCTTTCACAAAATCTCAATACATAATCTAAAATTTCATTAGAAAATTCCACAGAATCCATCAAAATCTGATTTATTAAACAATCTTTCGAAATTTGAGTGATTTTGAATACCACAAGACTTTTTTTAAGTTATGAAGAGTATTGATTGAATACCAAAGACTTTTTTTAAAAGACAAAAAATCTTGATTGAATACTACAAAACTTTTTTTAAGTTGGAAAGAGTTTTGATTGAATATCACAAGACTTTTTCATGATAAAAAAAGTCTTTTAAAATCTCTTACAATCATAATCCAATACACCCTCTCAAGGGTAACTTATACATTTCAAAAAATTAAAAGGCGAGCTCTCCAATTATGTTAGAAATTGGAGAAAATAAAATAATTAAAAGTCATTATAAGTGTGCTAATTGCCTAATTTTGCCGAACTATATTTTTTTTAATAGACGAAATGACAAAGTCACTATAAACTCACACACACACACTCAAGTGGATGTATTGGGGTTCGAACCTCAATCATGACGTTCGGCCTAATAATTTCGGCATTTTGCCTAACTATATTTATTTCTTATGTAAAATTATTTCGTCTTCGTGAGTCTAACCACTAATCTATTTAAAAAAGAAAAATTAATTTCATATCGCATAGAATCTATCATACTTGGAAGTCTATGCATTCAGAAAATTGATCTTCTCTCTTTTAGTTTTGCTCATTTCCACTCCAATTTTCCAAAATCAACCTCATCGTGAGTTAACTGCTGCTACCTCAGTGGAAGTTAATTGCCACAACGTCCTTTTAAAGCATAAACATCATCTCATTTCTTCCATTTTATAATACTCAATCTCTAAAACTCTCCCAAATCATCCAACAACATATTTCTTCAAATTCAAATCAACCACCACTACAATAACAAATAAGTTTTCATAATCCATTACCATTGACATTTTATGTTAATATGTTACATGTTTCCTCTTATAAATGTTTTTGGTTTTAGATTTTAAGTAAATTTTGATTTTATTTTGGTAGAAAATGATTAAATGTTTACATGCTTATGTTATGAATCCTTGTTAGACTAGATTTAAGTTGATTAAATGTTTACATGTTTATGTTTTAGTTTTTAGTTTTAGGATTTAGGTATATTTTGTGGTCCAAATATTTAATGAAATATTTAATGGACCTTAAATATTGAGCTGGATTTTTATAGGGCTTTTTAGCCCGACCCTAAAAAGTCTGGTACCTATTAGGGCTAGCCCATATGGGTCGTGGATAGCTCGTTATCCTGCATAACAAAAAAAAACTTATATATATGTATTGAATAATTCTTTACTTAGTTGATTTTAAAGTTAAAGATAAAAGTGAATATTTAATGAATTAACACATCAATATAGAAGTAATAAAAATTATATTTACTCATTTCGTTGTTTATAACTTTAAAAATCGAATATATAAATATCTATAACCATAACATACGTAATTTATTTAAAATTGCTTTTCGCGCCGTTTGTACGAAAATGATTACAGTTTTTTTTTTGTGCTAGGAATTATTTAAACATATTAAAAAATATTGTAAGAAATTTTATAGGAGTATTTTATAGTACTTTTTTAATTTTAAAAAAAATAAATTTTAAATACGGGCCGACCCATTTAGCCCGTGACCTGTGTAGGGCCGAGCTCGTGTAGTATTTTTCAAGCTCATATTTTAACCGGGCTTTTTGGCTCAACCCGATAAAACTCGAAGCCCATTAGGGTCGGCCCTAAATGGGTCAGGTAGCCCGTTTTGATAGCTCAACATTAGCTATTGTGAATGAATGAATGCGGTGGTAGATAATGATTGATATTGTGAATGAATGCACGTTTAGTTGCTTCAAAAAATAGCAATTTTGTCAAGAATCCATGTTCTGCTAGCATACCTATAACCCGTGTAGATTAACAGCCGTTGGTGACCAATGCAAGTTAACTGCCGCAGGTAACGAGCCACAGTTAACTTGCGCTGGGGTTAATTCTGAAATTTTTGGTGGGAATGAGCAAAACTCAAAGGCGAAGAGCAATTTTCTTGCATTCATCCGTTTGGGCTGCATTGGTTGGGCCCTCTCTTTGTAAGTACTGTTGGACTGTTAGACTTGGGACTGAGGGAATTCATCTATCCGCCCTCTACATTTTTGAAAACCCCCCTCATATATCAAAAATTAGATTCCAATGGTAAAAATGTATCAGATCAACCAACCATTGAGATTCAACGACTGGATAGAACTTTTTTTCAGCCAACCATCATCATACTAAGATATATTGATCAACCAACCACAATCACAGAAGAATCTACTAACTGCTCCGAACATATTCCCTATATAAATATTCCCCACAAACCCAGTAAAAGTACCAAAAAAGTCTTTCAAAAATTTAAATAAAAATTTAATTTGATTTACAAAAAATATCAGAACAATTTGAAGCAAAAGTTAGTATTTTCTGAAGAAGAAAAATTAGTTTAAGGGTCTGTTTGTTATATATTCTCTAAAATTCAATTTTGAAATAAATAAATTAAAAATGATTCTTTACAGACTTTTTAAAGAAATATAGACCATGGTTGGTAAAACATCCACGTTTCAAATTATGCATGTCAAGAAATATAGACCATGGTTGAAAAAGTATAGAGGCCATAAATTATGTTTTTCTTTCCCTTCTATTAAAATTGATTTTCTACAAAAGCTAATCATAATAGCTATTTCATTTTTCTACAAAAGCTAATCATAATAGCTAACCATCAGTCTTAGGGGACATTTTACCTTATACCCTACAATTATACCTTCACCCATACAATTTATTAAAAAATCCAATTTTACCCCTTTTGCCAAAATTTCCAGGAGTTCACCCCACATAGCATTTTAACACTTTTTTTTTTTGGAAAACTTTAATATTTCTGGTTAGCTATTTAAGTTCGGAAAACTCATATTGACATTTCCGATTTTTTTTATCAAAAGCAAAAAACCTACCTAATTACTCCCATATAATCTTGGCCCATCTCACCAAAATCTTAGAAAAAGGTTTCATGTGCCACCATCAATTCTCTTGATTTTTTGTATTTGTTTCAAAAGAATCAAAGATTTGGGTGTTATGATAGTTAATCCAAATTATGATTAATCCAACGAAAGCCATGGCATGAATCAAAGAATTGGGTGGGTTTTTGTTATTTTCCAGATTTTGGGTTTGGCATGCTTCTCAATCTTTCTTGCAATTCCCAATTCACTTATCTCCTCTTTTAATTTGATTGTATTTATTTTAATT